>Ga0302250_1000066_pt1 | contig 170782 bp, 161 predicted proteins | sample AAG_RA_Asp_MG_FD_193536 | JGI IMG/M metagenome (GOLD analysis project Ga0302250, IMG submission 193536) | Enriched activated sludge microbial communities from anaerobic digester in WTTP, New Holstein, Wisconsin, United States - AAG_RA_Asp | ecosystem: Engineered > Bioreactor > Anaerobic >... | reverse complement strand
TTTCCTCGATGGCCGATCTCTTTGTCAACGACGCGTTCGGCACTGCTCACCGCTCCCAGCCGACGGTCGTCGGGCTCCCTCTCGTGCTGCGGTCTGCCGCAGGCCTCCTGATGGAGAAGGAGGTATCCCAGCTCTCCCGGGTCTTCTGCGGCGCCCCCCGGCCTGTCCGCGTCGTGCTGGGCGGAACCAAGGTGGACGATTCCATCGATGTCGCCGGCCATATGCTGGAAAACGGGATCGCCGACCAGATCATCGTGATCGGGGTCGTCGCAAACGTCTTCCTGCTCGCCGATGGGATTGATATCGGCAAGCCCTCCACGGCGCTCATCTCCCAACTGAAGTACGAACCCGAGATCGCAAAGGCAAAGGCGATCCTCGACAAGTACCACGACCGGGTCATCATGCCCGAATACGTTGCCGTCCGGCAGAATGGAAAACGGGCTGAATATGCGGTTACAAAGATCCCGGCCGATGCTCCCGTCCTTGACCTCGGGATGGAGGCGATTGGCTCTCTCGTGCAGGAGATCAAGTCGGCGGGCACGATTGTCTTCAACGGCCCGGCCGGCGTCTTCGAGGAGCCGGACTTTGCGACCGGGACCTACGAGCTCGTACGGGCGGCATCCACCGTCGAGTTCTCGGTTGTCGGCGGCGGGCACACCGCCGTTGTCATCGAGAAGCTGGGACTCTCCTCCGATTTCACCCACATCTCGACCGGTGGCGGAGCCTGCATCGAGTTCTTAACCGGCAAGAAGCTCCCCGCGGTCGAGGCGCTCGAACAGTCAAAAATCCTTTTTGGTTGATTTTTTAAAATTGTTGTCCTTTTCATGCGTCAGCAGGAGAGGACAGTTTTGGTAAAAAGAGGATAACCGGATCCGGTGGGAGAGATATCCATGCCGGGAAAAAATGTCAGTCGCGCCGCAGCAGCGAATCGATCAGGAAATTTCCAGTCGGGCGCCGGCGGATATGCCCTGGAGACGGGAGCTCGCTCTTCATTGGCTTCCGGGGCGCGGCCGCAGGGCTGTTCACCGTTTCTGTCATGATAACCGGCATGACATCCTTATCCCGGTTGCTCTGGTGCCTCATCGTACTGTAGACGGCAAATGAGAACACCAGGGCGGTCAGGATAAAGAGAGAGATCGAAAAGATGGTGGTAATGCCGGCGATGAGCATGAATGTTCCTCCCTGCATGAGGGCATATGCCCCCAGCGCGAACATCAGCCAGAAAATGACGACGAAGATCCGCGTCGACGCAACCGGGCTCGAAAGACTCTTCTCCCGGTACAGTTCCTGCTTCGTCGGGAACCGGTCGATGATAATGCCAAGCTGCAGCAGCGCGAGACTTGACAACACCGAGAATATGCCGATGATCCCGAGCCCGAATATGATAAATTCCTTCATTCCCCTCACCGATGATCTCCTGTTGTTTCAGGCGCTATAAAAAGTATTCTCTATGTATTACAAAAGGAATTCTGCCCCGATTTCATGGATGACGTAAGGATTTTTAAAAGTTTATTAATAGTATTCCAAGCAATATTTGGGAGAATGGTTGAGAAGGCACCGCCCCTCCGGGGTGAACGGGTGGCAATTTCTTACAAGATGCCACCGAACATTTACGATAAGGTTAATAAACTCGTATACGAGGAAAAGAAGTTCTCTACCATCTCGGACTGCATCACACAAGCTTTATTATCGTTTGTCGACAATCAGCACGACATGGGACAGTTCAGGGAACTGTTCAGGGAATACATGGCCACAGAAGAAGGGCGGGAATTTCTCAAAGTGATGATGAGGGAAGTGCTGGTGGATGTTCTCTCATCCCAGAAACTCGAACAGAATGATAAAAAAAGTAACTCATAAGTAATTCTTTTATCCTCCCCTGGCCCCACAGGGTACGGGACGCGTTTTTATCGTATGGCAACACAGGTTCCCTGACAGATCTCCATGCAGGTCCGCATCATAGCAGTCGGGAAGATCAAGGAGCGGTACCTTGCCGACGGTATTGCCGAATATGTCAGGAGGCTGAGACCGTACACCCGCCTCACGATCTCCGAGATCGGGGATGAGCGCCGGCCGCCCGACCCTTCCCCCGCCCAGCGGGAGCAGGCACTCGATGGCGAGGGAAAAAAGATCCTTGCCGCACTTCCGAGCGGGAGCTTCGCTGTGGCACTTGCTATCGACGGGAAATCGTTCTCAAGCGAAAGTCTTGCCACGCTCCTCGGGAAATACGAGGTCGGCGGGACGGGCACGTTTGCGTTCATCATCGGGGGGGATCTCGGGCTCTCCCGCGACGTCCTCGCACGGTGCGATCTCCGTCTCTCCCTCTCCCCGATGACGTTTACCCACCCGATGGCCCGGCTGATCCTGCTGGAACAGGTCTACCGGGCATTCCGGATCCTGCGGGGCGAACCGTACCACAAGTGAGTCACCTCGCGTCCAGATTCGCCAGGATATTCCTGAGCACGTCTTCCGGTATTTCGGTCCTGCCGGCGATACCACGGAGTGCAATCCAGCTGTTGAGCGCTGCGGTGGCCCTGGAGGCTGCTTCCCGGCTCTTCACCCCCCGCGCGATCTCCCCGATCACACGATCACGGTTCGTGATCCGAATTCCGTAGACCGCTTCGATCACACCCAGCTGCCCCGCGACCTGCTCCCGGATATCGCCAGGCGTATCAGGGACTGTTTCAGTCCTGTTCCTGGCCAGGTCCACTCTTATTGCTGATTTAAAGATCGCCGGATCGTGAAAGACACTGTCATAGACATGGCAGGCTTCGTCGCTATGGCAGACGAAGGTCACGCGAAGCCTGCTCCGCGTCTCGCGGAGGTAGCCGGCGACCGTCGCGACAGCGACCCGGGTCGCCCGTTCCAGGGGGAAGCCGTACGCCCCAGTGCTGATCGCAGGGAACGCGATGGTCGAAAGACCGTGGGAATCCGCGTGCTCCAGCGCTTTCCAATAACAGGACGCAAGGAGTTCATCCTCTCCCTGATCCCCGCCTTTCCAGACCGGACCGACCGTGTGGATGATATACCGGGCCGGCAGGCGATACCCTTTCGTCATGACGGCGTCGCCGGTTGCGCACCCACCCAGCATTCCGCACTCGACATCGAGCTCCGGCCCCGCCGCACGATGGATCGCCCCGTCCACACCGCCGCCACCGGCAAGGGACGGGTTCGCGGCATTCACGATGGCGTCGACGTGTTGTTCCGTGATGTCACCGTTCACGATGGAGATACCGTCCGGCACAGGATCGGTCATCATGGGGTGAATCATCACTCCCTGCTGATAAAATCTCGGATCATCCCTCTCCTGGAGGCAGGGAGAACTCTTCATCAATTCCTGTTACACGGGAAATTCCTGCCGCTTCCGCTATGTTTAATGACTCCGAGGAGGAATGTCGCGAAGAGAACCATGTTCATCGGTCATTTCGCTGTCGCCTATATCCTCGTTACGCTCTTCCCCGCTGTCCCGCCCCTAGTCCCGCTCTTCGGGGTGAGCTTCCCCGATCTTCTCTGGCCCCTGCTCGTTTTGTCCGGACGCGAGAAGGTCGAAATCGACCCGGGATCCCCGCTCCAGTCCTCGATCCGGTTCGTACGGTATCCCTTCTCGCACTCCCTCGTTTTTGGCACCCTGATCGCCGGCATCGCCGGGGCAGCTCTTGCAGTCCTGTTCTCTCCCCTGGCGGGGATAGTCTTTGTCGGCGCATCGGCATCCCACTGGCTCCTCGACAGCATCACCCATGTCCGCGACCTGCCGGTGCTCGGGTTCGGCAGGGACCGGAAGGTCGGCCTTGCACTCTGGACACGTCCGCGGGCTGCATTCTTCATCGAACTCATCCTCTATGCGGCGGTCACGCTGGTCGCGGCGGACCCCGGCGATGCCGTCCCTCTCCTTGTCCTCGGGACCGCCTTCCACCTGGTGAACGCAAATTCATTTTTCGGGTTCTCAAAAGCGAATCCTTTCAACACTCCCGGAAAGTACGCCGCGATCGCGCTCATCGGTTTTCTCACGTTCATCCTCATTGCCAATGCGATCCTAGTGGGATAGGCAGGGATCCGGGATGTCCTGGAAGGGAAACCCTCAAATCAGACCTGCGACGATTCTTCCTTATATCCGGCAAGAGGGGGTGAACATACGATGAAGATAACTGAAGTATCGAAGGTCGCATCGGGGCCAAACCCGCACCATGTGGATGCACGCAAGGTCTACGAATCGCCGCATGCGATTGCGGTCGTCATTATGCTCCAGCCCGGGGAGTCGTTAAAAAAGCATATCACGCCGGTCGATGTCTTCTTCTACGTGCTGGAAGGGAAAGGGGTTGTAGAGATCGGGGACGAGCGGGCGACCTGCACGAAGGATATGCTCATTGAGAGCCCGGCGAGGATCCCGCACCGGTGGATCAACGAGAGCACGGAGGTATTCCGGGTCCTTGTGGTGAAAGTCCCGAAACCGACCGAGGAGACGAAGCTGCTCTGACCAGGCAGCCGTCGGCCTGAAAATTTTCACCCGCCGTATCGAATGATCTCGTACGAGGAACTGCAACCGTGAAGATTGTCACTCCCAGCTCGACACTCCGCGAGTGGAGGATGCAGGACGCGTCGTCCCTCGTGAAGCACGGGAACAATGTAAACGTCGCCGCAACGCTGCGGGACGCGTTCCCTTCGCCCTATACTCCTGAAGATGCACGCCGGTTTATCGCTATGGCGACGGGACCGACCCCCGACCTCTTCCTCGCGATCGATATCGGGGGCGAAGCCGTGGGCGGAGTTGGCATCCACGTCCTGAACGACGTGAAACACCGGACCGCCGAGATCGGGTACTGGCTCGCCGAGCCCTTCTGGGGGCGCGGGATTGCCACCGATGCCGTCCGCGCCCTCGTCCCTGTGGCATTCGGAAGGTACGACATCAACCGGCTCCAGGCGGGGATCTTCTCCACCAATCCTGCCTCGATGCGGGTGCTGGAGAAGTGCGGTTTTTCCCGCGAGGCGGTCCATAAGGATGCGATCTTCAAGAACGGCGTCTTCCTCGACGAAGTACTCTACGTGAGGTTCCGGTAAGAGCCTTTCGGAAGCAAAACGCACTCTCCCGTTGTCCGGAGCGAAATCCCCTGCCAGTTCCCGCTCTGCCAATCAGAACATGGTATTACTGTTTGCAGAGGTCGCCGCAACTTCCTGCGTAACATCCCAGTGCTCGACGATCAGGTCGTTCTCGACCCGGAAGATGTCCATGACCGCCACGCCGCGATCGCCGGCGTATCGGACAAGGTGGCTGTGCACCGCCACGAGGTTGCCTTCCGCGATGAACCGCTTGAACTCGAAGGTGAGGGCCGGGTAAGCCTTTAAAAAGTCACGTACGAACGCGACGAAGGCAGCATCCCCGTCAGCGGCTCCCGGGTTGTGCTGCCTGTAGAACGGGCCGAGATACTTTGCCGCAGCCTCCTCCGGGCTCCGCAGGTTCATCGCGAGGTGGTAGAACTCCCGGACGAGGAACTTATTCCGCTCTCCCATTTCCGCCATTGACTCCACTGCCACAGAGTTGCCGGACGGATTTATAAAATTTCAGGATGAGCCAGTTAACCGGCCCAGCCGTGGCGGGTCACGGAGGGATCCGGGCACCGAATCCCCGTTCTTTCGACCGGCGTCACTCTCCGGCTCACTTCGACCGAGGGTCGATCCTTTGATCCGGCCCGCATCACCAGGCCCGGCGAGAGTATGGGGGGTGTCCGTGATCGCGGGGGGTGATCGCGTCCCCACTCCCCCCATGATCGGCAGATCCCCCACGACTCGAACATTTCTCCGAAATCTTCTCAAGGCCTGACCCATCGGGTCAGACCCCCTACCACCCCCCAGAGGGGGTAGGCCGATCTGTGGAGAACTCCCCTCCGGCTTCAGGAACCGGCCCCGGCTTCCCACAATCCTCCGGCGTGAAAATGGGAAATGTGGTCCGGCCCTGGATCCGGGGTACCCACCCCCCACGGGATCAGAGGACCCCCTCCGGCCCCCCCTGGGGGTCCACCTATACCCTGCCGACCCCCCCTCCCGCTAAATGCGGGACAAAAAACATCCACCGATATTCATCATAGTACTTCGCCGGAGAGCCCATCGGCTTTACCCTGCGGTTCGCGTGGAAAAGGGGGGTCGGCCATAGCTGAGGGGGGTGGGTACCTGCCTACTCCTCCCGGGATTAGTGTAACCCCCATGACCTCCAAGGGGGGATTGGGCTAAGGGAGGAGGACCCAATAAGAATAGAGATGAGGGTAGGGTTTCTTGGCTATCCCGGGAGACAATCCCCCGGGAAACTTCGGCACGGGTGAATCTCGTAAACAAATATCCCGGCCCGCACCCCCGGGTCCTCGTCCATGATATTTTTTACCCGGTCGATCCCGGCATTGAAGATCCCGATCCCGGCAACCTCGCCCCCGTCCCGGACCGGGCAGACGATGGAGAGGAGCCCCTCCTGCCGGAGGGCGAAGTTCCGCCGCCCGTGTTCGTACACGATCTTTTCGGCACCCGGCATCTTCTGATTTTTCCCGGCCTTCAGGATGACGAGGCTGTATTCTTTCGTCCGTGCCAGCATCTGCTGCATGAACTCATCCGTGATCTCCGTCATGCTTCTCACCCTTTCTTCAGCACCGCCGCACGGTTCACGAAGTACCACCAGCGCTCCGCGACCCGGAACCCCGCCTGCTCCGCCTCCGCCAGATGCTCCCGGAACTCCCGGCCGGGAACGATGATCGGGGGCTCGGAATAGAAGAGTGTCCCGCCCGGCTTCAGGAGTGCGAAGATCTCGCGGAACAGCCTCTCCGGGTCCGGCACCTCGTGGACGACGAAGATCGCCGTTGCCGCATCGAAAGTCCCGTTCAGTTCTGCGGGGAGGCCGATCGTGTCCGGTGCGCATTTGTGCGTCGTGACCCTCGAAAGAAGCCCTTCGGCTTCCATCTTCCCCCGGAGGATCGCGAGCATCTCCTCCTGCAGGTCGGCGGAGAAGACCTGTCCCTTTTCCCCGACACGCTGCGCGAACGCCCGGGTGAAAAACCCCGGCCCACAGCCGAAATCGAGGACCCTGTTGCCGGGCTTTATGTATTGTTCCGCGAGCCGGTCGGGGCGGTAGATGTACTGGCGCAGCCGGGTATCGAGGTGGACGGCGTGCTTTGCGTTGAAGACTTCGTGGGGGTGGTGTTTCCCGGGGGTACTGCCGGATGTCATAGGGAATTGTTGGAAAATGACAGGGATAACGGTTACCCCCGGAAAAGTCAGGGCGGAAAAACGAAAGCGGTTTTCCGCGAGGGACCTTTCAGCCCTTTGCGGGGGGCCAGTATCACGTCTTCCGGCCATAGACTGCAAACAACAAGCCCGCGAACGTGAGCCGGCCGTTCCGGTCGGCGTCTCTCAGCTCCGAGAGCCACGCGTTCGCCTCATCAAGGGAGAGCACTCCCTTCCCCTGCGATGCTGCGAGGAACTGGTCCATGTTGATCATCTTCCTGACGAGGTCAAGGTCGTGCAGGACGAGCGGTTCGGGGTGGATGACGACATCCTCAAGCCCCCGCTCGCGGAAGTACCGGTAGAGCTTCCTCCCCGTGGAACCGTCCACGAACTGCTCGCCGCAGAACCGGAAGAAGGTGCGTCCTGTATCATGGCTGTCGGGGTCGATAACATCTGTCGCCCAGTCCGGCTCAACGGCGACGAGCCGGCCGCCCGGGCGCAGGACACGGACCATCTCGTCAAGAATCCGGTCGGTTTTATCGACGATCTGGAGCGTCCGCTCGATCCGCACGGCATCGAAGCTCGCATCGGGAAAGGGAAGGGCACGGACATCCCCGGACCGGAATGTAACCGCAAGGCCCGTCGCAGCCGCCCTCTTCGTTGCCAGTGCTAGAAGGTGTTCGCTGATGTCGATACCGGTGACACGACCGTTCTTTCCGACAATTTCTGCCATCCGGATCGCATCGAAGCCGGCACCGCACCCGGCATCGAGGACGGTATCCCCCGGTCTCAGGCCAAGGTACCGGTACGTATTGACCTTCAGCTGCCGGATCGGTGGCAGGGCATCGACGTATTCGAGATATCGTGCAAGGGCATCGGCGTCCTGTGCAGCATCGACATTCCGGAACTCGGATGCGATGGTCCGTTCTGCCATGCCGGTATGGTTGGACGTGTGCTGCCTTATTGATGCCGGAAAGCGATGTACGCGATTGCCCCGTTCCCGTGCGGCAGTCCGGATAGATGAAAGATCAGCCGTTCAACCGCCCGCAGCGATCGTCGTGTCCTTCTTTCCGGCGGCCGTGCTGTGGACATTCTCTGTCTCGCGGATATTCCGGAACTTGCGGTATGCCTCGCGCCAGATCCTGGTATTGGATTCCACCAATGCCAGTTGCCATGCAATGCTGTCCGTCAGCGCAGTTGCAGTACCAGCCCGCGTTATCACGGCGTTTCTCTCCGCCTTTGCCGAATGAACCGCATCTTCTGCGGGAGGGGGGACAATCCCTTCAGCCAGAGCAGATGTGCAGCCTGAAAGGGCGGCAATCATTCCAAGAGATAGTATCACAAAGAATGGCCGGATTTGAATATTCATTGCAGAACGTACTGGCGTTATTCCATTGTAAAACCGGGCGAAAGGAGTCGTATCGCTCGATCGCCTGAACGATCCGTTTTTCCCTGGCTGATCTCTTCTATACGGGCTGGAACGGAGCGAAGGCGAGTCCTGCGGCCATAGTACGGCGAAATACCCTGCTATATTTAAATTTATAGGTAGCAATGCACCGGCGCGTTGCATGCACTTAATATAGCCAGTGTTGATGAGATTTGTATAATTCAATGAACCGTTTGGTTATACCATTGAAATGGCAGGTTAGGTCCAAAGGAAAGGGATGCATCTGATGAAAAAAAGTTTAATTGTAATGGTTGTATTTACCGCTATCTTCCTTGTCGGCTCGGTATCGGCCTATGGACCGATCACCTTTGACTATAATGGTAATCTGATAGTCACCTACGTGAGTCAGTCGACGACCTCCAATGATGAATTTGGCATTTACTTCCCGGTCACAAAGAGCCTTGGTACTATCCATGGGGATATGCCTGCTGTTACCGGCACAAAGTACTCCGATGTTGGCCGATGTTCACCGGGATCGGATATCGTCTTATATGTTACAACCCCTGGAAAAGAGACCTATTATTCTGATAAACCTGCCACTGATGGAAACAACCATGTGTTCGTAGAGAAATTGGACAATGGAGCCTATACTGTCGCATTCGAAGATAATGCGAAAACCTCTTCTGAGTCAGAAATAAACGATGTTGTCTTAACGGTCCAGTGTGAAGCGGATCCAACTCCTGTTCCCGAGTTCCCGACCCTCGCCCTGCCTATTGGGATGATTATCGGTGTGCTCGGCGGAGTGCTCTTCGTTCGCGAAACCCGGGAATCCTGATTTTTCTCCATTGAATATCGGCCACGCATCCGTGGTTTCCTTTTTTTACGACAAAGCAGCCTGTCCGCCGATCGTCCGGTGGTCCTGTACCGGAACATTCCGGACCCTGGGTGAAAACGGGGGAATACCACGAAAAGGGAGATGAGGACAATGATCTCCAAAGCGGTCCCGGGATCAGGAAAAAGAGGATTGAAAAGAGAACCTATCGGGAAGTTTTCCGATACCGGACTATCACGAATACGGCGATAAGCGCTCCGATGAGGGGCAGGGAATCAAAAGGACTCTTCTGGGTCCGGATGACCGAGTAGCTCGTCGGTCTCTCCGAGGGAATTGTCGTGATGCCACGGTTTGTCCCCGTGAGGGGTTCGGACGAATACCCTGTCCCGGTATCTTCCGGCAGTTCCATGTTTTCCGGCTCCTCCGGTTCGTAAACCGGGGCGGTCGTGTCCCAGGAATCCGCCATTGAGAACACGTACATCGAATTTTCCCCGGCTGCAGCAGTAAGCGTCCCGTCAGGGGAAATTGCGACGCTCCAGATATGCTCATTGGGGGCAGAATACGTCCAGAGAGCCCTTCCGCTGCCATTCACCAGGAAAATTTTTCCATCGTAGGTCCCTGCGAGGATCCGCGACGCGTCAGGAGTGATCGCGACAGCGTTTACCCCCTGGGAACCCGATCCTGATGCCGTTTTCGATTCATACGACCAGACACGCTTACCGTCCGTCGTCAGGAGATTGAGGCCGCCACTGGAGGTACCCGCAACGATATGCTGGTAATCCCCTGATATCGCCATTACGTTGACGTCATCGGTCGCCTTTGTCTCCCAGCTCTTCTTCACCCAGGTTGTCTCGATGTTGGGATCTTCATCCTCGACCGTTGTATTAATCGCGACGATGTACTGCCCCTGGTTGAAGACAATCGTATCGCCGGGCAGCCCGACGATGCTCTTCGGTATCTGGTTAAGGGGAGGGTCGACTTCATATTGTTTGCTGGATCCCGGGCCCGAATATACCATCATACCATGGTTGACGGAAATCCCTGCGATATATTCGAAATACGGACTCATGGTCACCAGATCAGAAAAATCAGTGGACCTCCCGTACAGCACACCGGTCGCGTTATAGACCGCGACGTTCCCGTCAACCGTCCTGACGACGACATACTGGTGCCCTTCGTCCATGGAACAGGAAAACACTTTTGAGGGAAGATCTGCGGTCCATAGTCTCTTTACGGACATTTTTCCTTCAGAATCAGTCGTTGGCTCGAACATGTAAATGCTCGAGGAATAGCCCGTGACAAAATATCCGTCGGGAGCCAGGGTGAGGATATCCCCGTAGGGAACCCGTTCCAGAACCTCCCCGTTCCTTGAAAAGAGCATGACTTTCCCGGCGCCGGCGATGATCGCAGAACCATCAGGGGCAATTTCGACATCGCTGATCTCCTTGGCATCGGTGTACTTGTACGTCCACGTCGGCTCTATCGCTGTGCAGGGATGGGCGAGCAGCCAGGCGACGATCACGATCCCAAAGACTAAAATGCCAACCCTTGCCATCCGGGTCCTATATCCTGTCATCCAATCCTCCCGAAAAATTGCAGTGCTCCAGATGCTCCGTATCAGAGTATTCCCGCTCCCGCCATAATCCTTTATAGATTATGATAGAAAATAACTAACGTATCGCATCATGGTTCAGTTATTCAGCTTTGCTTCGACAGACTACCTGCTCCTGATGCTCGCCGTTTTCCTTTTTGTTCCTCTGGTGATTACGTTATTTGCCATGCCATACGTTATCCGGAAGCTCCGGCTGAACGGGCATGTTGTCAAGGATATGTACAAGGCCGGTTTGCCGGACGTTCCTACTCAGGGAGGCCTCGTTCTCCTGCTCATTGCCATCTTCTCCCTCTCGATTCTCGCACTTTTCTATGCAAAATACATCTCGGCAGTAAATTACACCATTGTTTTCGTCGTTGTCCTCTTTGCACTTTTCGGTCTTCTGGATGACCTGATCAATATCGGGAGGCCCGCGAAGCTGATCCTGTTGTATTACTGCTCCTACCCGCTCTTCCCCTTTATCACGACAACTGCCATCCTTTTACCCGTGATCGGGAGTGTGGATGCCATCGTTTATCTTCAGGTTATCATCCCGACCTACGTGCCGGTTGTATCGAATCTTGTGAATATGCATTCCGGGCTGAACGGTCTCGCCCCCGGCATTTCCCTGATCGTACTGTTAACCCTTGTGCTTAAAGCGTTCTTTTACGGAAACATCTTCAATGCACTCTTCATTGTGTGCTTAACCGGGGCAGTTGCCGGTTATTTCTGGTTTGAAAAATACCCGTCGCGGATATTCTGGGGAAACATTGGTGCCCTTTCGGTCGGCGCTGCCATCGGAGCAATGATCGTCACGCAGGGGTTCATCATAAGCGGCTTTGTGATGCTCATCCCGCATACGATCAATTTCCTTCTCTATGTATATTGGCGGTTGCGAAAGTTCCCGGTTGCCAAGTTTGGAAAGGTCCGTGAAGACGGGACGCTTGAAGTTCCGAATCCCCTGACCCTGAAATGGGTGCTTCCGTATTATTTCAAAATGACGGAAAAGACAGCGGGGTATGCGATGTTTGCGGTGACGGGAATATTCTGCGTTGTCGGGTTTTTTATCCCCTGGTGAGATCATGCTCGTCAGACAGAACGATACGGTTTCGACGGGCTGGCTCGGTCTGCTTTCCCGACAACGTCTGAAGAGTCCAGGGAATCCGCGTAGGAGAAAAGATCCCCCGGACCGGGACGCAAACACTCTGCAGGATGTTTTCCGTTTCGCATACCCGGCCGATAGAAACGTGCCGTTCCTGAACCAGAAGGCGGGGTGCACAGGATGAATTTCCTGTATCAGGGAATTCCTGAAATCCCACCGAGGGATCTGGCAAACGCATGGATTGCTCTCGTAGCAATCTCGATCGGGTCTTTCTTTCTCGCGACCCGGATAACCGATTTGATGATCAATGCGTTATGTCTCTGGATTTTCTCCTGTCTCATCCTGTATTTCCAGTCCCGAAAAGAAAAAATATCTCCGTTTATTCCCGCCCAGCGGAACGTGACTATCCTTCTGGGGTTCGGTCTAATTTTCCTGAGTATTATCAATATCCCGCTGGGCTTTGGAAACCCTCCCTTCTCAATCGGTGACTTCTCGATCCTGCTTTCAGGAATCGGACTCATCATTATCGGGATTTACAATATCAGATCCTACATGGTTTCCATGGTTCTTCCAGCAATCATCGTGCTCGGCTTTCAGGTGTACGAGCTCGTCCTTCGCAACGAACAGGCCCTAGCCGCGCCGCTCGTTCCCCCGACAGTTTTTTTAAGCACCTCCCTTATCCGCATTCTGGGTATTCCGGCTTCATCGCAATCCAATATGATTACCATGACGGCGAAATCCGGGGAGACGATACGGCTGCTCGTCAACCCGGAATGTACCGGAATCTGGTCTCTCGTTACTTTTTCAGCCGTACTTCTTATGGTTCTTTTCACCTTCCCTGAAGCCATTTCCATAAAAGGGGCACTATTGGTTGGTATCGGATATGTCGGGACCTACATTGGGAATATCTTAAGAATCGGCGCGATTTCCATGAGCGGGTATCTTTTCGGGCCGAGCGGGGCCATTGAAGATACCCACCTTTACTTTGGATGGATGATCTTCCTTATCTGGATGGCCATCTTCTGGTATTATTTTTTCACGAGATTTATCAGGATCTCCCTGGGATCGCAGAATCAGACAGAAAATTAAGGGAGTTGAGCAAACCGCACAGCACTATTTGTCCAACGGGAGATACCGGTAAATCCTCGGTTTTACCGTTGTATTAACGACATATGGCTCAAATCCTGCTTTCTGGATCCGGATAATGTTTATTCCTTCCAAAAGGGAAACGGTAGCTCTCCCTTCGTCATCAGTCAGGTAATACTCAGTTCCGATAACAACACTTGCATGGGGAACCGGCGAACGTCTGGAATTTAATACAACAATGGGAGTCTTCCCTTCATATAAACCGGGAAGGTCAACAACGAAGGTATCTTTCACCACATTCGTGTTGATAACGACATTTTTGCTCCCCCATCTTCTTATATCAAAGCTGACAAAGAGGCTGCAGGTTTCATTATCCCTTAAGGACCTGGAGACTGTGCCATTCATGACCGTGTAGGGGCATCCTCCTGATATCGTTGGCAGGTCAACCCTGTAGGTAGCCCCGACGACGTCTGTTGCGGAAGGATTGATCGCTTCGAGGATGACATAGTCATCACCGCTCTGGACGGTTACCGAGATATTTTTCATTTTCCGGTAATGTTCAGCAACAGAATCCGGATCTGACGGGGTAAATTTATCCTCTACGGTTCGACGGAGCACACCTTTTATTCTTTGCGAATACACCGGATCGACAATATCCTTTATATCCCAGGCGAAGACGACGATCCCGCCACGGTCCTTCACGGAATCCAGGGTATTGTTCCATTCAAAGAATGTCCCATCATTTTCCGGTTTCCTGGGAAGGGTAACCGGCATGAGCACAAGGTTTGTCTCCTCGCCGTTGATGTTGGCAAACTTCAGATCCCGGTATCCATACGTATACCGGTAGCCGTCCACGGGAGGCTGGCCGATAATCACTGCATCCAGCATTTTATTCCTGTTGAGCAACCGCACCGTCGTCATATCGTATTCAAACGTTGGGGTAAAAACTCCCTTAATGGACTTTGCAGTTAAATTTGTGATATCTCTCTCCTGCTCCCTGACCGGCTTATAGGTATTGTTTGCATCAGCTACCAGAGATCCAATCAGCGGGGCGGTGGATCCCTGAATTAATTTTGATGTGCCGTTTGTTGAAACCGCCTGGGTATAGGGGATTTTGAAGGTATTCAGCTGGGAGAGTGCTGCCTGGATCTCCGAGCTGTTGGTATCATCTGCCGAACCGGTGACGATCACCGGTATCTGCCCGTTCTTGAAATTATATGGTGAAACGGACGTATATTTCTCGACACAGTTCGTCGCGTAATTTTTTGAACCGATCACAAAAAATTCTGAAATCACGAGAGGTTCTGAAGGTTCAAAGCTATAGGAATTTTCCGAATACACAAGTCCGTACTGATAATCGGTTCCAAGGTATGCCAGTCCTGACGGTTCCGGTGAAGTACTGTGATAGTAATGGTAAAGGCCGGTTGAGCTTTCATTGAAATACACGCCGTTGAACGGGGCCTCCCGTGCCGAAGACCAATCCGCGGCAGGGAAGATTTTCTTTGTCAGCCACTCTCCAGTGTCGGTCCGGTAATATTCGAAATTATCTATCGGTCCGTTGAAAATTGAATAGACTATCGCGGTGAGCATTGGTGTCTGGTTCACGTCCGTCCTGTCATTTGCCAGGATGATATCACGACGGATTGCCTGATTATAGAAAACATATTTTACGGTCAGTGTCGCAAGTTTGTCTGTTTCATTTGCCCCGACAAGCGTTGTTTTGTATTTTATGATATTATCCGAATGGGATATCTCCGGATAATTAAGATTCGAAAGATCGAACGTAGCAGTCTGCTGGGAAGTTGCATTGTCCGGATATTGCCAGAAGAGAACGAAGGAGTCGGTATACCCTCCCCCCTCCCCAAACACGTTTTTGGTTTTTGGACCAAGGTAGACGAAGGTCGGCGATTTATCACTCAGCTTAACCTTGTAATAGTCATTTTCGACGAGAAATACCGATCCCGCATTCTGGATTTTTTCCAAAGACCCCTCTTTCCAGGTTATCGGCTCCCGGATCGTTGCCACGGAGACCGGGGGGCTCGGGATAATACTGTAAATCCCGAAGAATTTCCCCGAGGCGAAGACTTTATCGGCCTGCCGGTTCTCATCGATTTTCAGGATGTCCTCCGACTCATTGTATTCTTTCATCGTACGGTGGGATGCAATGAGGTATTTGATCTGGTACATACTCAGATCACGGGTCGATTGCTCCGGAGTATCTGAAAAATACGTATCGTACAGGTAATTCTGGAAATTGACCGTGGCTCTTCCCGAGGGGATTGAAGGGATCGTCTTGTTCGCGTACAGGGTCATCCGTTCGCGATAGATATTTCCGACAGCTCCTTCCGAGGGATAGCCGACGGTTCCAAGCCAGAGGAGATTTGTCTTCTCTTCATTGGTCATCGTCAGTGTCGGCTGGTAGTGAAGGCAGGCGACGACCGGGACTGCGATTAATGACACAAAAATTATAAGATACAGGAATGTCGCAGCGATTTTTTTCACCGGTGTTATTGCAAATTCCTCTACCTTCGGTAAGATCATGTATAAACCGATGACTGATGTGATGGGGATGAGGAGAAACAGATACGAGATCTCACGCAGGGCGCCCGTCCCCTCTGAACTTCCAAGAGAACCCGGGATAAGTGCCGTAATGATCAAGGTAAGTGCAAGGCATTTTCCCCGCTCATCGATTTTGAAGACGCCGGCAATTGAAAGGAGTGTATGGATTGGCCCTACCCAGATTGGCGTAGTCATGATACCTTTGGACAGGTTTGTCACATTCCCGATAATGGGGATCGAGGCAGGCTGCACCTTTTTTATGTTTTTTGTGTAGATCTCTTCGATATTTTTCCGGGTATACAGGAGCATTTTTGCCGTGGCAAAGACCATCGCCGACCAGAGGAACGCAAATATGTAATTATTGGAGACCAGGACAGAGTTATAGAAAACCTCCCCTGCACTCTGGATTATATCAGTATTGAGTGCGGAAGATATGGCGCTGGTCGTTGACAGGATCAGGGTTCCCTTGTCAATGTACTGGGGCTGGATGAAGGGGAAAATCTGGACGATTGTCGTATAGGAAAAGAGCATTGCGATGACGAGAAAATAGAAGGCCTGATCAATTACATTCCATATCAGTGCCCTGAGCAGGAAGTACACGATTGCAAGCGAGAGCAGGAACAGGAATGTTCCCGTATGGGAAAAACAGAGGGTAAAGACGAGGACTACGATCAGCAGCCAGTTAATCCAGTCTGCAGGACGGATGGCGGCATAGATGATCAGGACGAGAAAAGACGAAACGAAGACTGATGTGGACAGGTTGATCATCGACAATGCGATCATCGGCATTGAAATGAAGAAAACAAGGGATAGAATTGACTGGTCCCGGGAGCTCAGGAACTCGAACGCATAAACATAGTAGATGAGAAGCGTCCCGGCCATCAGGAGCAGGGGGATCAGGTAGGCAATGGTGAAAATATCCAGCCCGGTCAGTTTCATCGCGATGGATCCGAAATACCATAATCCGAAAGGATAGTCATACCCGGCGTATTCTTCTATCTGCGATTTTTCAATAAACTGGCTCAGAGAATTGGATTCAGCCATCCTCTTGGTATTCTCCATATGAGTAAAAACATCGGTGCCTGAAGGAGCGGCAAAAAGAATTACATAAAGGATAAAGGAGAGAAGAACTGTTGCGGCTAACAACAGTGCGTAGAAAAGTGAATTATCTGGTATAAATTTTTTTTTTTAAGAGACCCGGAACTCGGTCTTCCAGACTACTCGTCATCATATATTTATTGATAGGGAAATTAATAAAGGCTCTGGAATGAAGGCGATACTTCCGGTTTTGTCTCAAAGAATACCTAGATATTCCGGGGATTCCAGTACATTCGAACTGAAGAGAGTCCCCTGTCTTTGGTAACCGGTACGATGAATTCAATCATAAAGAAGATACTCATGAACAACGGTTTTCCCGGCAATAGGAAATACCTCCTTTTCCTTTGCGTTCTCCTCATTATTATCGGGATGGTATTGTTCTTCCTGATCCCGCGTGATCCCTGCAATCCCCCACCTCCTCATACCACAATAGTTACGATTCCGGAGCATTGGCTCGAGTATAGTCCTGACCTGACAGATCTGATATCTCACATCAGTGAATCTGAGATTTACGGTTCAACCTATGCCATGCAAAATTTTTCAACCCGGCAATATCCCTCTTCCGGAAATAAACAGGCAGCAGACTACCTCAATGCCCGGCTGTCCCGGATTCCCGGCTTAGAACGGGCAGATCAGAATGCTTCAGGTCAGAATGTCATCGCAATCCTCCCGGGGATCGATCCATCATCAGACAAGGTTTTCGTTGTCGGGGCACACTTCGACAGCGAATCATCCGACCCGGAAGCCCCGGGGGCGACTGATAACGGGTGTGGTGTTGCAATAGTTCTGGAACTTGCACGGGAAATGAGCCGACATACCTTCAACCACACAATTTATTTTGCATTCTGGAATGCTGAAGAGGCAGACAAGGAAGGGAGCAGGGATTTTGTCTCCTATGCTGCAAAAAATTCTCTTGATATCCCGCTTTACTTTAACTTTGATTCCGCATGTTACGACCCTGATAATCAGTATTCACTCGATATCATGTTTGACGATGAATCCCGGCCAATCGCAGAATTAATGACATATTATAATTCATTATATTATATTAATCTCTCCCTTACGTACAATAGGTATGATTGTGACGGGGATCATCTGTCGTTCCACCAGTGCGGGTATCCGGTAGTAATGACCCATTCCCCGTTACATCCGCCGGAAAACCATACGCGATATGACACGATCGCCCTGATATCCCCAAATTTTGCCAAAAAGAATGCCCAGCTCGGTATGCTGGTGCTGGCAAGGGCAGCTGAGCTGCAACCGTGATGCTACTATCCCGAAAAAAAATATGTTGTGAGTCTCTTCCATTCTTCCTCCACATCTGGATGCAAACAAGCAGGGAACTATCTTATCGCAGGAAACAAACCCGGGAGCAAAAATCATTGCCCTGAGACAACAAATACCTGAAACAAGCTTGTTCACGGGTGGGACTATTAAGATAACAATCCATCAACCGAACTATCTGCCGTACTTTGGCTATTTCCAGAAAATGGCTCAGGCAGATGTCTTTGTGATTCTTGACAACGTGCAGTATTCCAAGGACAGTTACACCCAGCGGGTAAAAATACGGACGCAGACGGGGTGGATCTGGCTGACCATACCAATAGAAAAGACGAATAATTTCCATCCAATCAATGAAGTAATTCTCCCGGAGGATGACCGCTGGAGAAAAAAGCACAAGGTTTCCATCGTATCCAATTATTCAAAATGCCCGTATTTTGATAAGGACTTCATTGAGCGGTATTATGACTTACCCATTCGGAGTCTCAATGATTTCAACGAACATGGAATACGGTATTTGCTTCAGAATTTCGGTATCAAGGCAAAAATTGTCCGTGCAAGCGGGATGAATCTCAATGCGGCACTGACATCGACCGACTTATTACTCGAGATTGTGAAAAAGCTGGGCGGCTCTTCGTATATTTCAGGCCCGAGCGGAAAACAGTATCTTGATGAAAGGAAATTTTCCGACAATGGAATAACGGTTGAATATTTTTCACCAATGATCCCGGAATATAAACAACGGTGGCCGGGTTATCAGGCATACATGAGTGCCATTGATATCCTCTTCAACAAGGGAGCTGATCATTGCAGAGAATCTCTCTTAACGTCCTGAAAAAAATCATCATTTTGAACATTTTCACACGTCCCATACCTGTCTGAAGGATATACCGTTTTTCCTCCCTCCGATTGTTGTACGCATCCCGTTCAGATCTCACGGATGTCTGAGAGAACATACAGGCGCTTGCCATTCTTTGTCAGTGGTATGTCATTGACATACTCGATGCGGATGCTGATTCCTTCCCCGAGGTGTTTTTTGAAATCCTCAACGATCCGGGCATCATCGGCATCCGTGTAATTTTCTCCCCGCACCACTTTAACGGTAATGTCAGAATTCTTGTCCTGAATTACCTGGTACTGCGTCACCGTGTTGTGGCGGGTCTGTTCCATAAACTCAAAAATATCGGTGAGCGGGAGCCCGGAGAGGATATTCCCCTGCGAATCGCGGACAAGCCCGATAAGCCGGCCCTGGATCTTCTTAAACAGCGGAAGCCCCCGCCCGCAGGGGCATAACTCCTCGGTAGTCTCTGCAACATCCCCTGTCCGGTACCGGATGAATGGCATCACATAGTTGTGAAGATCCGTTGTCACGATCTCCCCCCACTCCCCCGTCCCGGCGGGCTGCCCGCCCTTCATGACTTCAAGGATACACTGCTCTGCACCGACATGGTAGCCGTCATGCTCCCCGCACTGCATTGCATTTGCCCCCCCGTCCCTGCACCCGTAGGTATCAAGGATATTGCACCCGAATGTTTCCTCGATCACTTTTCTCTGGTGCGGGTAAAGGGTCTCTGCGACGGTAAAAATTGTCCTTGGCCGGATATCTTCTCTCCCTTCCTTCTGGAGAAACAACGCAAAGACATACAGCGAGGAAGGGTACCCCCGTATGAACTCCGGCCGGAACGAGCGGATCTGTCCTGCATATGACCGCATTCTTTCTTCGGTCATGTTCATGATCGTTAATGCCATGTTCCTCTCAAGCAGGAAACGGACCTTTTTCATGAAGGACAAGTTCATCTGTTGCGAGGATCCCAGGGCAAGCGTCACTCTCTTGTCCCCGAGAGCGTATCCGCCCCATCCCCACCCCCGGTAACCCGTTGCCCAGCTGATGGAGATCCCATCCATGGAGATATAATATTTCAGGGGCTCCCCGGTTGATCCGCTGGTATGGTTGACAAAGGCATTTTTTCCGGTTAACGCTGGATCGACCATGTCCTTGAAATTCTCACGAATAACCTGTTTGGTTAAAAACGGCAGTTTTCTCAGATCTGCCTCGGTCCGGATATCATCCGGCGTCAGGGTATTTGCCCGAAAGAGATTCCGGTAATAGGGTATGCGATCGTACGCGTGCCTCACCAATGCATGGAGCTTCTTTTCCTGGATTGCCCGGATCTCGTCGGGCTTTAACCACTGCGTCCGGTTCAGTTCCCGTAAATAGGGGAGTATTGTTGTACCTTTGGAATATTCCATTGTGGGAAAAATCAGTTTCTGAAAAACGCTGCTGTACATTGGTATCCTTGCTTCTGAGGGCCAATTGATAAAAAACTTTTCCAGATTCTCCCTCTGAAAGCCCCACGTTCGTGATGCGGTAAAACCGACGCATCACGGATAACCATTTCGGATGAAAGGATGTTCTCGATGGAAGGATTGTATCCAGAAACGGGAAACGCTTTTCCGGTTTTTTACCTTTCTCAAAAATACACTGTTTTCAGATTTTTTTCCCGCATAATCTGAATTTTTTCTTTAGGCCCGGAAGATCTGACACTTTTGGAGAATGGATTTGGAGAAGCATGACAGACCCGGCACTCGTTATGACCGGAATAATCCTGGTCGTGTATGCATAACCAAATCCTTTGATGAAAAAACGTATGATTTGTTCTTTAAGCCAATGGAAAGAGGAAATTGTTTCTTTTGGGCAATCCCTGCCATAATTCTATCCTTTTTAAAAGACCCGCCGGGACAAGCAATGGACCAATGTTTGTAAAAACCAGTCCCAGAATTTAAGGTTTGATTCTTACATGGATATTGCCAATACTCATAGTACACTTGATACCCTTTTACAGGAAAACGCCAAAACCCGATACCGTTCATACGTGAACGACGCATGTGAGTAACAAGAACTATCTTTATGGCGAGCTCATCTGAGTGCAGGTGGCAGATTGGCATTTATTGAATCGTTCGCTGAAATTCTTCGGGTGATATTCGGTCTTGCGCTGCTCTTTTTCATCCCGGGCTTTGCCGCCACGTGGGCGTTATATGTCAGAAAAGACGAAATCCCGGTCATCACAAGGGCGGGCCTGAGTTTTGTCCTGAGTCTTGCAACGGTAATGCTCTCGACGTTGTTTCTGGATAATGTTATCGGCGTGGATACCACGCCCCTGAATATTGTGATCACCCTCGTGGTTTTCATTGTCCTGATGGTGCTCGTCTGGGAAATCCGGATCCAGCTGGGAACAGCTGTCCATGAGAAAAGCGCAAATCAGTAAAACCCCTTAAACTGAATTCCTCCCCTTTTTTTTATATTGGATGAATAAACCGACTCCCTGCAATGCACCCGCACCGGGGCAATTAAAAACGCATTGCACCCGCTGAAATAGCGCCCGAATCCCGACCAGATCTCCGGAATTCTGACAGGGCAGTTGAGCCGGATTGCTTGCAGGTTCTCCCGGTTCTGTTTTGTCACCATGATTCCCAGTATTTATTATTCAATAACATCAATTATTCAGCCATAATGGGGAAATCTGGGAAGAAAATTCTGGTCGTGAGCCCGCATACTGATGACGGGGAACTCGGTTGCGGGGGTTCTATTGCAAAATTCATCGATGACGGGTATGATGTCGAATATGTTGCGCTCTCCTGTTGTGAAAAATCCGTCCCTCCTGAATACCCTCCGGACACCCTTTCCCGCGAAGTAAAGGCTGCGACAAAAGTCCTTGGTATAAAAAAACCGATCCTTTTCAGTTATGATGTACGGGAATTTCCACGGTACAGACAGGAGATCCTCGACACCCTGATCCGCCTGCGGAACAAGATCCAGCCGGATATTGTATTCACGCCGTCCCGGTATGATACCCATCAGGACCATAAGGCAACGGTAGAAGAGACCATGCGGGCTTTTAAAAAATGCACACTTCTCGGGTATGAACAACCCTGGAACAACATCACCTTCAATACGCTTGCATTTATCCCTCTTGAGGAGAAATATATCCGGAAAAAGGTCGATGCCTTAAAATGCTATTCGACCCAGAAAGACCGGGCTTATCTGAACGAGGATTTTATCAGGGGACTTGCTGTTACCCGTGGCACTCAGATAGAAGAACGGTTCGCGGAAGCTTTTGAAGTAATCAAATGGGTAATCCGGTAGGTCACGATACCATGAGAGTCTTCATCGATTTCGGTCATCCGGCACATGTGCACTTTTATAAAAATTTCATCAACAACCTAAAAAGGGACGGCCATGCAGTCCAGCTGACCGCAAGAAACAAGGAGGTGACCCATGCACTCCTCCAGGCGTACGGGTTTGAATACATCGACCGCGGGACTCTTAAAAAGAGCATGGTTGACAAAGCTCTCGGGATGCTTTCTGTCGACTATACCATGTATAAAATCGCGAGACAGTTCAAGCCCGATATTCTTCTGGGAGTACACAACCCGTACATCGCGCATGTCGCGAAGGCCATCGGGAAGCCCGCAGTAATTTTCACCGATACCGAGCGTGTCGGCGTTGCAAGCAGGCTTACCTTCCCGTTTGCTGAGGTTATATGGACTCCTTCCTGTTTTAAGGATGCCATCGATCCGAAAAAGCACGTCCCTTTCAACGGGTACAAGGAGCTCGCATACCTTCATCCCAACTATTTCCGGCCGGACCCTTCCGTCCTCGACCGTGCAGGCATTGGAAGGGAGGATAAATTCATTGTTGTCCGGTTTATTTCCTGGGCGGCCTCTCACGATGTCAACCTTCATGGGATCAGGAATGAGGGGATTGCCGGTTTTATGAGCACCCTTGAACACTATGGCAGGGTTGTTATCACCTCGGAGCGGCCATTACCGGGAGATCTGGAGAAAAACCGGCTGAGCATCCGGCCGGAAGACCTGCACTCCCTGCTTTATTACGCGGCTCTCTACATCGGGGAAGGGGGGACCATGGCTACAGAAGCGGCAATCCTTGGTACTCCGGCAATTCATATCGAATCAACGACCGGTGGGGCTGCGTCCGGCACATTCTATGGCAATTACCAGGAACTGCGGGATAAATACCAGCTGCTGTATTTCTATCCGGATGAAACAACCGCTCTAAGGAAAGCTGTGGAAATTTTGGAGAACAAGGAAGCCAAGAATGAATGGCAGAAAAAAAGGGAGAAGCTTATTGCGGATAAACTGGATGTCACCGGGTGGATGACTGATTTTATTGAAAGATATCCGGACAGCTTTAATAAAATCAGGAGAGATTATTGATATTCAGGGCTTTTTTTCTGGTACTTCCCGTCACCAGACGGCCTGAGTTGCAGGGTTCATGATCTCGATTGCAGGAAATCTCTCAGATAAGGAGACGCTGACGGGATTTTCGTACTTTAAACAAAAATACGGGCTGACGCAGGCTTTTCTTACCAGCCAGATATCGTTCAGCGAGGAGGATTATCCCCCCGTTTCTTCCGGTGATACAATTCAGGGGTGGATCACCTGGAAAGGCTGCAGGTTGCCGGTGATCATCCCTCCCCGCGATCTCAGCAGGATGGGATCCGGTTTCCTTGAGTATACCAATGGCGAATCAACATTCCCGTGTGCGGTAATCAATGACCGTGACAGTATCATCGGCATCGACATCTTCCGGCATCTCGGACTGTTCCTCTCCGGGCACCTCGAAAAGATCTGGTCATCGCAGCAAGAGGTACGGAAAGACGCTGTCAGGGTCCCCTTTGCTGATTACTATTCCGATATCCTCTTCTCTTCACTCGTGCAGGTACAGGCAAAAAACCACCAGCCTCTTATCTGCAAGACGTTCTGGCCGGACGGAAAAACGTTCGCGGTGTGCCTGACCCATGATGTTGACGAAATAAGGAAAACATACCAGTGGCTGACGCACCCGGCGCGACGTATCGCACGACGCGACTGGGGGGGGTTAAAACGGCAGTACCGCTCATTCCGGCAGAAACTGTGCGGGCATGAACCATTCTGGACGTTCGATGCTCTTGCCGACATTGAAGCGTCCTTTGACGCCCGATCTTCCCTGTTCTTTTTATACGAGACCGGGAAAGTCTCGCTCCTGGACAGAGATACATGGAGGCATGCCGGGAGGAGGTATGATTTTGCGGAACCACGGGTGCGTGAACTGCTGCTGGACCTGTACAGGCGGGGATGGGATGTCGGCCTCCACGGATCGTTTTATTCGTATGAAAGTGAAGAAGCACTCCGCTCTGAAAAAGAGCGGCTGGAACAGTCTCTTGGACAAAAAGTACACGGGGGACGACAGCACAACCTGAACCTGATAATCCCGGACACGTGGCTTTATCAGGAAAAGGCAGGGCTCACCTACGACAGTACCCTTGGATACAATGACTGTCTCGGGTTCCGGTGGGGGTTCTCTTTCCCGTTCCGGCCCTATCTTGTGAAGGAAGACCGGTTCTCTCCGGTTTTGCAGATCCCGCTTGCGATCGAAGACCTCCCGTATTTCCGCAGCCCGGGGGGCTGGGAGGAATTTTTGGATATTCACCATCGTGTCGCTGCATTGGGAGGCATGATTACCCTGCTCTGGCACCATTCGGTTTTTAACGAAACGGAATACCCCGGCTGGTCAGAGGACTATGCGAAGATCCTTGGGTATTGTAAGAATAACAATGCCTGGGTTACCGATGCAAAAACCATCGCACACTGGTGGATGGAACGGGAACAAAATAATTTCCGCTACGAATACGGAAATGGCGTTCTCAAATTATTCCCCTTATCTGATACTACCGGAAGTTATCTGGACATTATACTTCCCGAAGGCATGTCTGTTCATCTGCTGGAAAAAGCAATAATTATCAATACGGTCAATAATAACGTGACCATTCGGACCAGTCCTTTACATCGCATGGAATGCGTCACCGTTATGATATCGGAGTTTTCTGATGGAAATTACTCTTAAACTCGCTTCGGAAAATGATGCCCAGGTATGGGACAAGATCGTTACTTCCTCCCCCCAGGGGTCAATATTTCATACATGGAAGTGGCTGCACCTTGTAGAGAAGCATACCGATACCCGTTTATACCCGATTATGGGCCTGAAAGGAGAGGCAATTATCGGGATTCTCCCTGTTTTTCACATGAAAAAATATGGAATGTCCGCTGCGTTCTCCCCGCCACCTTCAACCGATATCCCCTACCTGGGCCCTGTTCTGAAAGACTCCGAAGGTTATCCCCAGTATAAAAAGGAATCGATAGAGAAAGAATTTCAGAGCAGCGTCGATCATTACCTCACGTCCGATCTGGGCTGTGGCTTTATCGCCCTTACCCTGAGCACACACCATGATCCGCGGCCATATATGTGGGCCGATTACATTCTGGAGCCGATTTTTGATTATCACCTCAATCTGAACCAGGATATCGAAGCTATCTGGCAGAAAATGAATAACAAGCTGCGGGCTGTAATCAAAAGGACGGAGAAACAGGGAGTTACCATCGAGGACGGCTCTGAAGCCGATCTCATCGATATTTATAATTCCGTGTTCAGGAGATACAAAGAGCAGAACAGGTCGCTTACCCTTTCACAGGACTACCTTGTTGACCTCTACAGGGCTTTTTACCCGGAGAATTTCAAGGTATTTGTTGCAAAAGAAAACGGAGAAACGATTGGCGGTATCGTCGCCATATCGTATAATAACCGCATCCTGAGCTGGGTGGGGAAGGCAAAACCGGAATCTTCGAATATTTCACCCAACGATCTTGCCCAATGGGAGATTATCAGGTACGCACATTCGAAGGGATATTCGCTCTACGAAGAGATTGGAGCGGGGACCGAACGCCTGTCCCGGTTCAAGGCAAAATTCAACCCGAAGCCGGTCTGCAGGTTCTACGTCAGGAAATATCCTTCACGCTCGTACAGGATCCTTGAAAAAGCGTATTCAACGACTGTTAAAAGAGTGATCGGAAAGTTGGTATAAATTCTGGTGGCCGAGGGAAAAATGGCAATAACGTTTCAGGAAGCCGGTGATAACCTGCAGAAAGAATGGGACGACACCGTAGCGTCCTCGTCCCACGGGACGATCTTCCATACCTGGAAATGGTTAAAAATCGTACAGAAGCAGACCGGAACCCGGTTCCTTCCCCTGATGGCTTATAAAGGGAACGAACTTGTCGCCTTGTACCCGGTCTTCATCCAGAAGAGGGGATTTTTTACGCTGGCGTTTTCTCCCCCTTCCAAGACCTATCTCGTTTATCTTGGTCCGGTGATCAAGGGGTACGACGCCCTGAAACAGGACAAGAAGGAGTCCCTTCTTGTTGACCTCCAGGAAGCACTCGATACGTTATTGTTCTCAGAACTTGGCTGCAATTATGTCAGGATCCGGTCGCCTCCGGGGATATACGATTCGCGGTACCTCTCGTGGGCGGGGTACTCGGTAGGTGCCCAGTACACCTACCGTATCCCGCTGTCGAAAGGGATCGAGAACATCTGGGCCGGGTTTGACAAGAAATTGCGGGTTGATATCAACAAGGCTGAAAAGGCAAAGATCGAGGTGCGAGAAGGAGAGCTTGCGGATCTGCATGCAATATCAGAGAACCTGAGCCGGAGATTCCAGGAACAGGGGCTGAAAAAATACGAATACAAGGAGTATTTAACGGACCTCTACCATGCATTCTACCCCGAAAATCTTAAAATTTTCATGGCATACTTTGACGGGGAGCGAATCGGGGGAATGGTGACCCCCTGTTTTAACAAAACCATGTACGGTTGGATCGGCATCCCCAAATCCGATTTTTCCGGACCCTCCCCGAATGATCTTGTCCAGTGGGAAGGGATCAAGTGGGCATGCGCGAACGGATTTTCCGTGTACGATATCATGTCCGCGGGGGATAATCCCCGGCTCCGGTATTTCAAGGCAAAATACAATCCTGATCTCTGTGTATGGTACACTGCGCAGAAGTATTCCCCCTCGTTCATGAAAGTGATCGATATCATGTCACAATAATTCTGAAAGGGACGGATACGGGATGAAGAGGGGAACCATCGATGGATCGGATTGTCAGAAAAACAGGAATCCGGCTCTCTTACGGGGCCGGAAAACAACCGGTATTCGCGGTAGCCTGTTGGAGGGAACATGGCAATAACGTTTAAGGAAGCCGGCGATGACCAGCAGAAAGAATGGGACGACATCGTAGCGTCCTCTTCTCACGGGACAATCTTTCATACCTGGAAATGGTTAAGGATCGTAGAAAAACACACGAAGATGCGGTTTCTTCCCCTGATGGCGTACAAGGGCAACGAACTCGTCGCCCTGTACCCGTTCTTCATCCAGAAGAGAGGAATTTTTTCACTGGCATTCTCCCCTCCTCCGCAGACGTACCTCCTCTATCTCGGCCCGGTTATCCGGGGCTATGACGCCCTGAAACAGGATAAGAAGGAATCCCTGCTCCTGGACATCCAGGAAAGTGTCGACACGCTGCTATTTTCCGAGATGGGATGCAGCTTTATCCGGGTAAACCCGTCTCCCGGCCTCTATGATTCGCGGTACCTCGTATGGACGGACTTCTATGTCGAACCAATGTACACCTACCGTATACCATTATCGAACGGGGCCGAGACCATCTGGTCAGGCTTCGACAGAAAATTACGGGTTGACATCAACAAGGCCGAACGGGAAAAAGTTACCGTAAAGGAAGGAGATCTTGACGATCTGCTCGCTATCGCTGAAAATCTTGCCAGGAGGTTCCAGGAGCAGGGGATGAAACCCAATGACTACCGGGCATACCTGCGCGATCTTTATGCGGCATTCTCCCCGGAACACCTGAAGATCTTTACTGCGAGCCATAACGGCCAGCGTGTCGGGGGGATGGTTGCGCTCTGTTATAACAAGGTCATGTATCTCTGGATCGGAATTCCCAAATATGATGTCCCGGGCCTTTCCCCGAACGACCTGGTCCAGTGGGAGGGGATCAAATGGGCGTGCAGGAACGGCTATTCATATTATGAACTCATGGACGGGAATAATTCCCGGCTCCGGAAATATAAGGCAAAATATAATCCCGATCTCTGTTTATGGTACACTGCGGAAAAATTTTCATCATCACTGATTAAATTGGTCCGTAGCCTGAGACGATAAGAGATGGAACTGAAAATTTTTCAGGATAGTGATAAAGAGAGCTGGGACTCCTTTGTCAGGGAATCCGGATACGGGACATTTTTCCATACCTGGGACTGGTTAAAAATTATGGAACGGTATTCGTTCAAATACCTGTTCCGGAAAAAAACACCCTCGAAACTTCATACCGTGGCAGTAATCGATAAGTCCGGGATTGTCGGGATTTGCCCGCTTTTTTCGTATGATGCCCCCTTCGTCCGGATTGTTGCCTCTCCAGCATTTGCTGTCGAGAACCACTACCTTGGCCCGGTGCTCCGCACCAGTCCCGGGCTGTTACCGGAAAACCAGCAGCTTCTCACCCTGGATTTCATAAAGGAAATTGATGATTACCTCCGGAAAACCTTTCAACCCCAGTACATCCTCTTCCACACATCTCCCGGATTCGCTGACATGCGGCCGTTCGTCTGGTCCGGCTACGAAGTTGAACCGCGATACACATACAAGATGGATCTCACCATCGGCAAGGATGGTCTCTGGAAGGCGTTTCCCCGGGGTCTGAAACGAATGGTTCTAAAAGCGGAAAAGGCGGGGATCGTCGTCAGGGAGGGTTCGGAGGAAGACCTCCGCCACATCTTCGCCCTTCTCCGGAACCGGGACCGTATTTACCAGGATTTCGATTTTCTCCATGACCTGTACGAGTCTTTTCACCCGAAAAATTTCCGGGTATTTATCGCGTACCATGGGGATGAACGCTTAAGCGGTATTACCCTCGTTACGTACAAGGACACCGCTTATTTTTGGGTCGGCTCGCCAAAATACGAGTACCAGGGGTTCAGCCCGAATGCCCTTGTCGTATGGTACGCAATCCAGTGGGCTATCGAATCCGGCTATTCCTGCTTTGAGATCCTCGGTGCAGACGATTATTCTCTCTTCCCGTTCAAACGTAAATTTAATGCCTCGCTCAGCATGTATTTTACAGCACGCTGGTTGACCCCTTTCAAACGTGTGACACGATCTGTCTATGGATTGATCCGTTCGAAAAAAGATCCGGCGCAAGAAAATTAAGAGCGTAATTTCATGAGAAAAACCATTACCTTTTATTCAATTCTTTACATGCTGTTTCTCGTTCTCCAGAAAGGAGCCGGATTTCTTACAAAAATCGTAATGGCAAACTCGATTACCCCGTTTGAATACGGTATTATCACGCTCGTCGCAATCACCATCCCCTCCCTCCTGGGGATCGTAACCAATCTCAATTTCTACGAGATGCTCTCCCACTCGGAGCATGGCAGGAAATATTTCGGGTTTACCCTTATCGCATCACTCACGCTTGCTGTCATCTCATCCATCCTCCTGTATATTTTCAGTGACAGGTTCTTTTCGTATCTCAATCTTCCTCCGGATCAGTCCGGCCTTTACCTGATGGTAATCATCATCTCCATGTTCAGCGTGGCTGCCGTTGCTGATTTCGCAGGGGTTTTTACCGGGATGAAATTGTATTCTGCCCCGGGAATTCTGATGGCCCTTCCCTCAATTTCCCGGTTCGTGATCGTCTGCATCCTGATGTGGACCGGTGTCACATCCGTCTCCATCTATATTCTTGTCTTCTCGCTCTCCAATATCATCCCCTTGTTGTATATCGCGATCCTGGAACCTTCCCGATCCCTCATGGGAATGATACTTCCCATCCAGGTTCCGTCCCTCAAGATGTTCGGTTTCGGTTTATCTGTTTTTCTTGCAACAAATTTCACGATTTTTACGCAGCTCTTTGTCCGGATCGTCGTCAGCCACGAGCTCGGCGTGGAGTGGCAGGGGCTCTATGATGTTTCCCAGACAATCGTCACCGTCATGCTTTTTGCAATCAGCACGATGGCGTTCATCACCGTTCCGGAAGCGACGAGTTCAGACCGGCGTACTCTGAAGGAGGATGAAGGACTTGGCGGGCTTGCACGGGGGTTGTTCGCCCTTCTCTTTTTCTTTGCTGCCCTCCTCATTTTTTATTCGGAATTTCTTGTGGTTACCATCTTTTCGGCAGACTATGCACCAGCCGCGGAATATGTCTACATCCTTGCAATTGGAAATCTCTTCCTGTTCATCCAGGTCTTTCTCTCGCAGGTCAACCTGTCATGGGCTACGAGGGGTCGTGAATATGCCCTGTTTACGATTATCCCTCTCTGCCTGATACCTGTTATCCCATTCATGACGAGTTTTCTCATCTCGTTTTTCAAAAACGCCGGGTATGAGAACGGTTTTATCGGGGCGTATGTCGCGTCTACCCTGTTCCTTGTCGTCCTCGCGGTCTCCACCATGCTCGGCTGCAAGGACTTCTCTCCGGTAAGCATTCTTTTGCGCAGGATTGACCGGCTCGCGATAACCATCGCAATCCCCTCCATTCTCGTATACTATTTTGAGCTCCCGCCGCTTCCGGAAATCTTCCTGTTTTCCAGCCTGTGCGGTATCCTGATCTTCGCAACAGGGTACCTGCAGAAAGACCTGATCCTGGCGATGTTCAAAAAGACGTAATTATCGTGTTGACGTTGAATTGCGCACCCAGAAATGCACTTCATTCGTCTCATATTCTGAAATTGACTGGACAGATATATTGACCGGAAAATCGGTATTTTTCGGAAGCTCTACAATCTTCCTCTCTTCATAGATCTCTCCGGGGTTCAACGTGATGCTTTTTGTTTCGAGAATGTTCGCACCTGCCCGGATAATGATACCGTAATCCATCGTCTCTTTCTCATGCGATTGAATGCCGTAAACGAAAGATACCGGTGCATCCCCCAGATAGTTGGAGTATGATCCGGGGGTGATGTAGACTGAAGAGTACCTCTCGGTCTGTATTTCCATTACAAAAATGCCAATCGCAATACATACCCCTAAAATAATGGCGATTACAACAGCAATATTTACTTCATTATTTATCTTTGGTGGAAGTTCATCCGATGAATTCATTCGTCTCAAAGCTACCTGAATTATATTTGACGCTTCACATTATTTAATACGCGTACTTCGGATCAGAGAACCGAATGCCGGGACGTTTGTTCCCCCTCAGCAAACCCTCTTTGGATCTGTCGCGTCCGGAAAGAAATTTCTCCCATTCTTGTCGTCCTGTGTTTACGTTCCTGCAAGGCATCCTGAACGAGAGGAGGCAGGCCGGAGGATTCCGGCGCTTGTTGAAAAACAGAATTTTTCTTTGGGTATGTATCGGCGATCTGCTTTTTTTGGGATGGAAAAAAAGGGATGGTTATTCAAGTTTGATATAATACCGCCCGGATCCTTTTTTCGGATTTGTGCCGGGCGTCTGGGTTGTAGGGGGTTTTACTTCATAAACCTGGATTTTTACCATCTCGGTATCACTGAGCTTTCCGTCACTTGCCGTAAAGGCAACGGAATAGATGCCCGTCTGGCCGGCTCCCGGAGTCCATGTGAATACCTGTGTCCGGCTGTCAAAGGCAGCCCCTTGCGGCAGGTTCGATGCGGTGTAGGTCAACCTGTCCCGGTCGTAGTCCATTGCGGTGACGACAATACTGAACTTGACTCCCTGCCGTGCGTGTACCGGGGAGATCGTTTTCATTACCGGTGCATGGTTGACTTTGGTGACCGTGATCGTGGCTTTCTCCGTGTCGGTCAGTTTTCCGTCACTGACCGTGAAGACTACCGTATACGTCCCGGTCTGATAGGATTTCGGTGTCCAGATGAAGGTCCGGTAGCGGCTGTTGAATATCGCACCGGCCGGAAGGTTTGATGCATGGTAGGTCAGCCGGTCTCTGTCAGCGTCAGTTGCAGTGACCGTAAAGGTTACCCTCGTCCCCTGCTGGGCGTTTATTGCCGGGATGGCAGCCAGGACCGGTGCCTGGTTGGAACCGGTGACGGTGATTGCAGCATTCTCGGAGTCGGTCAGTGTCCCGTCACTGGCGGTGAACTTCACAGTATACGCACCTGTCTGCGTGGATTTGGGGACCCAGCTGAACTTCCGGGTGCCGGGATTGAAGGTAGCATTCTCGGGAAGGCCGGAAGCAGAATACGTCAGTTTGTCACCGTCAGCGTCCGTTGCGGAGACGATGAAGCTCGCGGTGGCACCTGGCTTGACGGTTGTTGCCGGTATCACGGCCATAACCGGCGGCTGGTTGGCACCGGTAATGTTGATGGTCGCATTCTTCGAGTCGGACAGTGACCCGTCGCTGGCCGTGAACTTTACCGAGTACTTCCCAACCTGGTCGGTCCGGGGCACCCAGCTGAACTTCCGGGTGCTTATATTAAATGAGGAGTTTGCCGGGAGGCCGGAAGCAGAATACGTCAGTTTGTCCCCATCAGCGTCTGTTGCCGATACGATGAAGCTCATGGGGGAACCCGGCTTGACGGTTGTTGCCGGTATCACGGCCATAACCGGTGCCTGGTTGGCACCGGTAACGTTGATAGTCGCATTCTTCGAGTCGGACAGTGACCCGTCACTGGCGGTGAATTTCACCGAGTACTTCCCAACCTGATCGGTCCGCGGTACCCAACTGAACGTCCGGGTGCCGGGATTAAAGGTAGCATTCGCCGGAATGCCGGAAGCCGAATACGTCAGTTTGTCGCCGTCAGCGTCCGTTGCCGATACGATGAAGCTCATGGGGGAACCCGGCTTAACGGTTGTTGTCGGGATCGCGGCCATAACCGGCGGCTGGTTGGCACCGGTGACCGTTATCGTGACATTCTCGTAATCGGTCAGTTTCCCGTCACTGGCGGTGAATTTTACCGTATGGCTTCCTGCCTGCGTGGATTGAGGCACCCAGCTGAACGTCCGGGTGTTTGTATTGAATGTGGCATTACCCGGAATTGCTGTGGCAGCATACGTCAGCGAATCCCCGTCACTATCTATTGCCGTGATATTAAACGTAAGACGGGTATTTACGGGAACAGACTTCGCACCGATTGTTGCAAGCACCGGTGCGTGGTTCGTCGGTTGCAGGGAAGTCGAAAAGATATGCACACCCATTTTCTCCCCGGCAAAGACGTACCCGTCTGACTGGACGACCGAGGTAACTGCATCGTAACCGGCGGTTGTGAAGGAGTCAAGGAGCACAATCTTTGCCGGATTGGAGATATCGAATGCCCGGACGTGCCCCGTGCCGGTTCCCACCGCATAAACATACGTACCATCAGCAACGACGGAATATCCTGCCCAGGTCCCCGGGTAGCTGACACGTCCCAATTCCCTGGGTGCCGCAGGGTTGCTCAGATCAATCGTGACAACGCTGTTGCCGGTCAGGGCCACGGCCGTCGTACCGGAAACGCAGACATCCCCGTACGAGGTACCTGAGCCGAACGTGGCAACCTTGACAGGGCTCTTTTTGTTGGAGACATCCAGGATGTGGACGCCTTCAGAAGAAGCGACAAGGAGATAGTTGTCACCGAATTTCGCAAGCTCGCCGTTGAAGTATGAGGACTTCGCGACATAGGCCGGGGATGTAATCTTGGTAAAGTCCACGATACCCTTTTCCGTATACGCATAGTTCCCGTCAGGGAGAACCGTGTGGACATTGCTATCGAAATGCTGGACAATCCAGCGGGGGCTCTGCGGGTTCGATACATCGGCGACATAAATGCCCGACCATTCCCCGGCGACGTACAGGTAGTTGCCCTGGATCTGGACGGCAGTGTTCCGCCCGCCGTTGTTTAATGCGGCAACTTCCTTTGGCCTGGACGGATCAGAAACGTCAACAACCCAGACCTCCTCATTGTGGGCACCGATGTAGAGGTAGTTGTCCTGTACGGCCATCGAATCCGTTCCACCGACGACATGGACCTCTGCGAGCTTGATCGGTGCGGTCACCTTTGCGGTATTATAAATGCCGAAACCGACGGATTCAAGGGAAACAAAGGTATAGCCTGCTGTCGGGTATATTCCTTCTTCGTAGCATGGCACGTCCGTGGCCTGTCCGATAATTTTGATACTCTTCGGGTTCGAGATATCGATGATGTCGAATCCCTGGTAGCGGACAGAGACGTAGGCGTAGTTTCCGAGGATTTTGATATCATTTGCGTTGATTCCCATCAGCTGGGTAACTTCCACCGGCTGGGCCGGGTTGGATACATCGATCACCCGCACACCGTTGTGGTACTCGGCGATGTATGCGTAGGTGTCTTTTACCGCGACACCGGATACGCTGTCAGAGCTTCCGCTCCCCGCAGAATAACTCCCGACGATGACCGGCTTTGTCGGGGTACTGGCGTCCAGGATAACCATCTTGTTGTCATACGCCGTCCCGACATAGATCCTGGAGCCGGAGAACGTGGCCCTCCAGGGCTGGTTCGATCCGGGCAGGGTTATCTTTGTCACGCTCCTGGGAGCGCTCTTGCTGGTCACATCCACGACCCAGATCCCCCCGTTGACAACGGTCAGGTATGCGGTGTTGCCGTTGAGAACAACATCGCGGATCTCGGATCCGGAATACGGGTTTGACAGGGTACCTGCAATGACCGGGTGGCCCGGATTTTTCAGATCGGCGATCACAAACCTGGTCGCCGAAGCAATGTAGAGGTACCCGGACTTAATCTCCAGTCCGTAAACCGCCGAACCGACCGGGATGCTCGCGATCGAGTCCTTCCAGTCCAGCGCTGACATCTTGGCAGCCGATGAAACGTCGTAGACCCGTACCTCGCTTCCCTGCGCGACATACAGGTATCCGCCGGACTCGATTAAATCAAACGATGGTCCGTTCATCAGGTCCCCGACCTTTTCAAGATCCGCCGCAGCGGCGCAGGGCACTGCGAAGAAAAGGACGATGAGGCCAAATAACAGCACAAAACGTATTTTCGTCATTGTTTTTCTTCCTTGATCCCGACCCTCTTTAAATTCCCCAAATCATGACAGTTCGAGGCTCGAACTCACAGGTTTATCAATCGTGTCCCATGGATCAACACTGGATGCCCATGGTGGATTTGTTGAACCCGTCTTCTTTCTAAAAGATTACTCTGGCCGGATTTCAGAATGGGAAAGAGTGTCAGGGCGGAATTGAGGAGCATGAAACGTCAAAAATCTCCTGAGACGGGACTATGGCAATACGGTTGTAAAAGAGGGCTGGCACACGGAAAAAGAGTCGGGGTGATTATGCTCGCGGAATCACTCCTCTTTTCCCTGGGGTCTAGCGGGGGAGGAGGGATCTGAGGAAATTCAGGAGGGCATCCCACCATGTTCCCGACCCTCCTCCGGCTCCGGAAGTGTCCACCATCCCGAAAGTTTCCCTGATGTTCATAGTACCATACTCCTCTTCTTCCGATGGTGTATCCATGACACCCGTCATCCCGGTTGGTTCCGGGTCCAGCTGCGGATTGCCGGGGGACAGGATGGTGACCCCCATTTTCTTTCCAAGGAAGAGATGGCCATCGGAAAAAACAACAGAGTTTATCGATTCCTCGGGCTGAAACGTATCGACGAGTTTAATATTGTTCTTATCGGAGACATCAAAAGCCCGCAACCCGGTACCGGCGGCGTACACAGTTGAACCGTCAGATGCGAGTTTTTCCCCCGCCCAGACTCCCGGATACTCTGCACGGTCGGTCTCTTTCGGCATCGCGGGATTACTCAGATCGATCGCTACAACACTGTTTCCGGAAACTGCTACCCCGGTTGTCCCCGAAACGACGACATCCGTATACGGAACCCCGGGGTCAAATATGGAAATATTGATCGGGTTCGCTTTATTGATAACGTCGATTACGTGGACGCCATCATTGACTCCGTCAGAAATTGCGACAAGAAGATACCGGTCCCCGTATTTCGCTGCTTCCCCGTAGAAATAGGGTGATTCCGCCTCATAGGCCGGGGAGGATACGATCGAGAAGTCCACGATGCCCTTTTCCGTGTAGACATAGTTACCGTCAGGGAGAACCGTGTGGATACCGCTGTCGAAATGCTCAACCACCCACCGGGGACTCGACGGGCTCGAGACATCGGCGACATATACCCCTGACCATTCCCCGGCGACGTACAGGTAGTTGCCCTGCAACTGGACGTTTGAATTCCGCCCGTTGTTGGTTATCGCGGCAATCTCTTTCGGCCGGGAAGGGTCCGAGATATCGACAACCCAGACGTCATCATTATGGGCGCCGACGTAGAGGTAGTTGCCCCGTGCGGCAACCGAGTCTGCACCGCCCACGGTATGGACCTGTGCGAGAGTGACCGGCGAAGATTTTGTCGATGTATCATAAATCCCGAAACCGACAGATTCGAGGGAGATGTAGGTATAGCTCTCTGTTGGAAAGATCCCCTCTTCATAACATGGCACATCGGTAGCCTGCCCGATTATTTCGATACTTTTCGGGTTCGAGATGTCGATGATGTCGAACCCCTGGTACCGGACCGAGACATACGCGTAGTTCCCAAGGATCTTGATATCGTTTGCATTGATGTCCATCAGGTTCGATACCTCGACCGGTGCTGCAGGATTCGAAACGTCGATGACGCGGACGCCATTATGGTATTCGGTGATGTACGCGTAATTTCCTCGTACCGCAACCCCGGAAACACTGTCAGATTCCTCACTCCCGGCAGAATAATTTCCGGCAATAACCGGCTTTTGCGGATTTCTCACATCCAGAATGGTCAGCTGGTTGTCATATGCAGAACCTACATAGAGGTACGATCCCGAGAGCGTTGCCCGCCACGGCTGGTTCGATCCCTTTAACTCGACCAGCGCAGACTGGCGCGGGGTGTTTTTATTGGAGATATCGACAACAAGCACACCGGCATTGACAACATTCAGGTAGGCGAGGTCGCCATTAAGAACGACATCCCGGATCTCCGTGTCCGGGTACGGGTTTTTCAGTGTACCGGCAATGACCGGAGCTTTTGGATTCTTTACATCGGCAATCACGAATTTGGTTGCTGATCCGATATAGAGATACCCGGATTGCAGTTCCAGCGCATAGACGGCAGAACCGACCGGGATGCTTGCGATCGAGTCTTTCCAGTCCAGTGCAGACATCCTGGCAGAACTGGAAACATCATAAATCCTGACCTCGCTACCCTGTGCAACATACAGGTACCCGCCGGACTCAACGATGTCGAAGGAGGGTCCGTTCAGGAGACTTCCCGTATAGATGAACGCAGATACGGGAAACACGATAAAAAAAAGTGATGCGAGGATAATGAGAATACATTTATACGATTGCCGGGGGTTGGTCATTACCATCACATATGATCTTCATGTAAAAGATTAATTACTTTTGATCATGAAAAAAAAAGATCTGTTTCTCTCTCTAGCTTGATAGTGTATACCGGGACTTCGGCACATCGATCTCGAACCGTGCCCCTTTCCCCGGCTCCCCGTTCTCCCGGATCGAGATACCATGGTAGTTGAGTATCTCTTTTGAGAGGAAGAGCCCGAAACGTTTTTTCTGCCCTGCATCCTTGGCGAAGATCCTGGTCTTCTGGTCCGCGGGGACTCCCACCCCGTTGTCAGAGAAGACGATCGTCCCGCCGCCATTCGCCTCGTTAAAGGATATCCCGATCTCGGTCACGTTTCCGCCATGCCGGATCGCATTGTCAACGAGGTTCTCGAATACCCTTTCGATGAGAGGATCTGCGTAGATCTTGACTCCTTTCGTATCGATCTGGGTTGTTACGGACCTGGCATCTGAATTGGCAATAATCTTTTCCATGAGCCTGGCAAGGTCGTACCAGCATGCCATCTCCATACCGAGGCTCTGGTACTCCCGCGTAAATACAACGATGTTCTGGATCGCATTCGCTGCATTCCTGATATTCGTCGCGTGCTTGCGTATCTCAGGGTCTGCAGGAAGTTCCTCTTCCAGGTATTCGATATAGGTTAAGAGGATGGTCAGCTGGTTGATGATGTCGTGCCGGGTGATGCTTGTTAAGGTATTGAGCTTCTTGTTCGCGCTCTTGATGGTCTCTTCAGCAAGCTTCAGGTCAGTGATATCGATGAAGGTTTCCAGCGCTGCGATGATATTCTTCTTTGTATCGTACACCGGTGACACCGTGAAGTGGAGCCACTTACCGCGTTCCCCCATCGTGGGAAAGAAATTCACTGCTTCGTAGGCCCCATCGATGAGCTGGGACTTGAACGCAATTTTCGGGTACAGCCGGGGGATCTTCTCGTAATCTCCTTCAACGATAAGATCGGAAAGGCAGGGGCGTTCCTCGGTGTAGAAGCCTTTCCAGTGCTGGTTGGTCCCGATCACATCCTTCGCAGGGATGCCGGTGCAGGACTGCATCGCCGTGTTCCAGTAAGTCACCCGGTGGTTTTTGTCGATGACAAAGATCGGGACGGGGGAGCCGTTGATCATCCGCTTCAGCAGGTTCTCGCTCTGCTGCAGGGCCCGGTCCGCCATCACCCGTTCGGTGATGTCGGTCATAACAATGCGGCACTGCTGCCCGGCATCCGGCTCCTGCTCGATCCGCTTGCCATCCGCCTGAATCACGAGCTGGTCGTCACTTCCCGGTTGCATCAGGGCGATCTCGCATTTCTGTTTCCGGGATGTGCCAAAGACCCGTTTGCAGAACGCAATAAAGTTCTCCTGGTGCTCCAGGGCAATAAAGTTCTGGAGCTGCTGGTTGAGAACACTGTCCCGGCTTTTTCCCAGCATCGCCGCTCCCGTCAGGTTCACCCCGGTGATGACCCCTCCCCGGCCAAGGGTGAAGTACCCCGCGGGTGCGAAATCATAGAGGTCAAGATATTTTCGCTCCGAACGTTCGGCCTTCTTCCGAAGCTGGATGAGTTCCTCGTTCTGGGACTCAAGTTCTGCCTGGTGGAGCTGCAGTTCCTCGAGCAGGTGCTGCGACTGCTCGTAGTACTGCTTGAGTTCCGTAATGTCCCGTGAACTCGACTGGAATTCGATTGCCTCTCTCTGGGCATTGTAAATCGCCCGGATCGTCGTGTGGTATGCGTGTGCGGTTCCCTTCGGCGAAACGCTTCCGTGTTCGAAAGTCTTTACCGGCCGTTCCGGGGTGAGCGTCGCGATGATTTCCCGGATCTGCTCCTGCTCGTTCTTTGAAACGAACGAGAGGAGACTCACATTCAGCGCATCCCCCTCCGGTTTCTGGTAGTACCGTAAAAACGCCGGGTTAACAAAGGAGATCGAGAAGTCAGGACGGAACCTGCAGATCAGGTCCGTCTGGTCTTCAACGACGGCACGGTACTGGAGCTCGATCTTTTTAAGGTTGTGCTCTGCTTTCTTAAGGTCGGTTACATCTTCAATGAGCCCGTTGATTCCTGCCAGCCGTCCCTTGTCCTTGTAGGGCTGTGCCACGATCCTGACGATATGCAGGTTCCCGGCCTTGTCGATCATCCGGAATTCTTCGGGCCCGGTCTTATCAGACAGGGCGTTCTTGAGCATCAGGCCGATCTTGTACCGTTCGTCAGGAGGGGCGAGCTTATAGAAATGGTTACCGGTCAGATCGGAAGGATCATACCCGAGAAGAGTCTGGATGACCGGGCTGACATAGGTCAGCTTTCCCTTGGCATCGGTCGTAAAAACAATGTTGCTGATCCCCTCGACGAGCGCCCGGTGTTTCTCTTCAGATTTCCGTATGAGGTATTCTGCCTTCCGCCGTTCCGTAATATCGGTCAGGATGCAGACGAACGCGGAGATGGTGGAATCGGGATTCCGGATCGTGGAAATGTTTAGCTCGGCGCAGAAGCCGGTGCTGTCGTTCGAGATCAGGGTACACTCGGTACTCTTGGTGGATCCCTTCTCGGCTGCCTTTGAAAGGGTCGTGTTACATTTCTCGATGTCGTTGGGGGCGATATAATCGAACAGGTTTCTCCCAAGAAGATCGTCGAGTTTCTGGTATCCCAGCAGCCTGACCGCCTGGACATTGGCCGTCTGGATATGGCCTTCCGGTGTCATGGTGATGACCCCGCTCGGCGAAGTCTCGACAAGGGTCCGGTAGTACAGTTCGCTCTGCCGGACTGCATCGTCGGCTTTCTTCAGTTCGGAAATGTCCGAGACAAGGAAGAGGCCATACGCATAGGCGCCGCTCTCGTCAAGTCCCGGGGACGCCGCGAGCCGTGTATAGACAGGGCTCCCGTCCTTCTTGGTGAAGGTCACCGTGAAAAATTGCGACTCTCCTGATTTTAAGCGTGCAATATTCTTCTTCAGGGCCGCCCGGTTCTTCTCGCTCACAAACCCAAAGACCGGTTGCTGCAGCATCTCTTCAGCATTGTAGCCGAGGATCTCGGAGAGTTTCCGGTTGGTAAACGTCGTCCTTCCCTCGGCATCGATGGTCCAGACCCCTTCCTGGGCAAGCTCGATGAGGTTCCGGTAGCGCCGTTCGCTCTCCTCGAACGCGCCCTTGACCTCCCTGCTGACCTCCTGTGCCGTTGTGAGTTCCTTGTACGATGTTGTCAGTTCCTTGTCCTGTTCCGCAACGGTGTTTTCCAGCGTCTTCTGATACTGGCGTATCTCGGTGATATCCTCAAGAATCAGCAGGAGACCTTTCTTCCGGTTCTCGAGAATACTCGGGACGAATTTCGCCCGGAAGAAGAATGACTGGGAATCCTTCCGGACCTCAAGCTCGCGGATGATCTCGTTGCCGGCAATGCTCTCTTTGATCAGCGCAAGGATGTCCGGGACAGAAAAGAAGGATATCGGAACGGAATCGGCGGTCTTCCCGACAATATTTTCCGCACTGATCTTCTCGAAGTTCAGGACGTTGTCGTTGACGTAGGTGATCGTCAGCGTGTTATCGAGAACGAAGATGTAATCCGATGAGAGACTCAGGATGGTGCTGACAGGTACCCGTTTTGTCAGCGAATACATCTTGGCGGATCCCACGGCCTTCATCTCAACCTGGCCGGATGTCAGGAGGATGTCGAGATATTTTGCAACCGAGTTCCGGTTGATCTTGATGCTCCGCGAGATCTCGGTGACCGTTAGTCCCTTGGTCGTCCCCCGCAGGATCGCCTTGATGCGCTGGAGTTCCTGGTCGTAAGTTTCCATTTATATCACGATATCACAAAAAATCAGGATTACCGTTACATGATATCCAATTTTTGATAAATAGATTTTCATTATGCCATGCAACATGTATGGAGAATATTGTATAAATTCCATTCGGAAAAATCCGGAAAAAAGGATTTGAATTTTATCCAATTAACTTTAATAATTTGTTCGTTTCAAGTCGGCGTTCTCCCCCGGGATCCGGTGCCCGTGCGATACCGCCCGTGATCCCGCTAACCGGTCACTTTAATAATTTTTTTCCCCAATAGTTATCAATTTATGACGGATCTTAACCTCACCAACGCCATTCTTCTCGGGATTCTCCAGGGATTCACGGAATGGCTGCCGATCTCCAGCTCCGGACACCTTGTGATTGCGCAGGCGCTGCTCGGTATCTCCGTCCCGGCTGCGTTCGATATCGTGATCATGGCCGGGACGATTGCCGCGCTCCTGATCTACTTTCGCGTGACCCTGTACGGGCTTGCCTGCGGTTTTCTGAGCGGGGAGCCGTCTGCACGCAAGTACTTCCTCTTCATCGTTATCGCCGGCATCGGGACGGCAATTCTCGGTTTTTTGGGAAAACCCTTCTTCACCGGCCTGTTTGCAGAGCCCTTCATCGTCAGCCTCCTCATCATCGTGACCGGGATCTTCCTGCTCATCGTCTCTTTGGTGAAGGTTCCAAAGGGAGATCTCACACCAAAAAGCGCCCTTGTCATCGGGCTTGCCCAGGGGCTTGCAGTGGCGCCGGGCATCTCCCGGTCCGGCAGCACGATCGGGGCAGCGCTCCTCTTCGGTATCAGGCCGAAGGAGGCTGCTGAATTTTCGTTTATCATCGGCATACCTGCGATGATTGTTGCGTCGGTCTGGACATTTATGGAAGAGCCGTCCGGCACCATTGCCCCGGCCCCGCTGGTTGCCGCGGTCATCGCGGCATTCGTTGCGGGATACGTGAGCATCGACCTGCTGATGCGGGTGCTGAAAGAGCGGCGGCTCATCATCTTCGTGCTGTACTGCCTCGGTGCAGGAATGCTCTTTGCGTTCCTGACCTTTCCGAAATAACCTGAAGACCCGGCCCGGACCTGAAGGATCTCCGGAAGCTTCGGGAGTAGCACCACCGGTTGCTGCGGTCTGTATCGCCCGGATCGGTAACTATAGGAGAGCCGGAAATCAAGTACATAAACCAAGAGTGATACTCCGTCCTGATGCATCCCCCGGACGGCAGAAACCGGATCCGCTATTGAACAAAAGAAACGGCAACCCTCTATGATATCCCCCGCATTGTTCATCGATTTCGTCCTCCATTTCGATCACTACCTCCCGGAGATCATCCAGACCTACGGGTTCTGGACGTACCTGATCCTGTTCATCATCATCTTCTGCGAAACGGGCCTTGTAATCCTGCCGTATCTGCCGGGCGACTCGCTCCTTTTTGTCGCGGGGGCTCTCGCCGGGGCAGGGATCCTCAACGTTGAAGTCCTGGTAGTCACGCTCATCGTGGCAGCGGTGCTCGGCGACACCGTGAACTACTGGATCGGGCACACGACGGGAATGAAACTCGTTGAGAAGAAGTACTCGCTGGTCCGCCGCGACCACCTGAAGATGACGGAGGAGTATTTCTGCCGGTACGGGGGAATGACCATCGTGATCGCCCGGTTCGTGCCCTTCATCCGGACCTTCGCCCCCTTCCTCGCCGGGGTCGGGAAGATGCAGTACCGGTGGTTCCTCTCCTACAACGCTCTCGGGGGGATCCTCTGGATCCTCGCGTTTGTCCTCGCCGGGTACTTCTTCGGCAGCATCCCGATCGTCCAGGAAAATTTCGGGCTCATCATCTATGCCATCATCGGGCTCTCACTCTTTGCCGTGGCTTCGATCATCCTCGGCATGATACGGTCGATGCGGACCGGCAGGGACGACAACGGGATTCCGGAAAAACCGGAAGAGAAGGCGTAACTTCCCTGCATTCCGCCGGGTCCGGTTTTTTTCTTTCCGGGTCGGTTCATGGTTGCCGCACCCAGGATACCACCCACAAACCGTTTGTAATCTGAGCGTTCATGATCAATAGGGAAGCTCAAACCCGCTTCATGAGGTGAAAACGGATGGTGAAGATGTATGACCGGTAACGGGGGAGAGGCCGGCGGACAGGGTGGATCCGGCAGTGGACAGAAGGGTGGCGGACAGAAAGGACTCACGACAACGCATCTTACAATCATTGCGATCGCTGCCATCCTTGTTATCGTCGCGGCCGTTCTCATATCGTTCGGAAAGGGGAGCACGACACAGCCGCCCGTAACGGTTCCCGGGACGGGGACAACCACCCAGGTGGTAACCGGGCAACGGACGATCGACCCGTCGAAGATTGTCGTGCCGACAACAATTACTGTCTCGAAAACCGGGATCTATGTACGCGTCCAGTACATGGGGGCATATACTGGTTTTTATGAGGCGGATGGATCCGTGCACAAGATCTGGACAAGCGGGGACCGTCTGTTCACGGTAGAGAATTCCAGCCAGATTATCAACGTCTCGGTCCAGAAGACGGACCGGTCTGCAAAGCAGCCCCTGACCGTCGAGATCTGGAAAGACGGGAGGATGCTGAGGAATTCAAGCACGACGGCACTGTTTGGCCAGGTGAACCTTTCGGCGACCGTATAATGTTCAACCTCCGGCACCTCTTGCCGGAATCCTTTTAATTATTGAGGCGCGAATCAGGTAACAACAGGTGTATTTTCATGATGCTCGAAACTCTTTATCTGATCCTGGATCTGATTATCGGTATCGTTTTTGGTTTCATCCACAAAGGGAAGGAAGATTACTCCGGCCTTTTGAGAAACAGCGCAATCTGCGGGCTCGTTGTCGGGATCATCTTCGTCCTTCTGTCGGCGTTCCTGTTTCCCGAAACCACCAGCATCATCGGCGGGGCATTCGGTACATTCAGTATCTTTGTCATCATCATCGTCTATGTCATTATCTTCATCATCGGTGCCTTCATCGGTGACCTGATCGAAAGCCGGCTGAAAAAATAAGTATCCGGCCTATCTCTTTTTCCCGGCCTTAAGGAGAATTTCTACCCCCCTTTCCCCCAGCTGCAGGTCATCCCATGCAGAAGGTTATGCCGGTGGGTGCAGGTCACGACGAACTGTCGGAAAACCGGAAGCCCCCTTCCGGAACGGTAATCTCGAACTGCACCCCTTCTCCGGGCGTACCGTTCTCCATGATGATGATGCCGGTGATCGCGAGGATCTCCTGTGAAAGGTACAGCCCGAGGCCGGTATGTTTGCCGAATCCTTTCCGGAACAGTTTCTTCTTGTCTTCTGCAGAAACCCCGATGCCATTATCCCGGTATGTCAGGGTGAAACCTCTTGCGGATCTGCTTCCAAAAAATCCTACTTTCGTCACCCTTTCGCCATGCCGGAGCGAGTTCTCCATGAGGTTGAAGAAGACTTTTACGATGAGGGGGTCTGCGAAGATCTCGACTGCTGGCACATCGATCTCCACATCGATCCCTTTAAGGTTCAGCTGGTCTAATGCCTCACGAATGACGGATCTGACGTCCTGCCATTTCGGGGCATTAACACCGATATCCTGATAGTACTTTGTGAATTCTATCTGGCGCTGGATCGCTTCTGCAGCCTGGTCCTCTTTCCTGATAAATTCCTCGTGCGGCGTCCCCATGAGATCCTCACGGGAGAGTTCGAGGAATGTCCGCAGGCCGGTGATCTGGTTCAGGATGTCATGCCTGGTTATTGAGGAGAGCATATTCAGTTTTCGCAGGGCAATTTTGAGCGACTCCTCCATCTTTTTGCGCTCAGAAATATCACGGATAAACCCTTCAGTTCCTGCATACCCCCCGTGCCCGTCCCTGCGCATATTGGCGCTGATCGATACCCAGAAGGCCGAACCATCCTTTTTAACAAATTCTGCCTCCCAGTCCCTTACGACACCCCCCTGGCTTTCAAGGGCGTCGATGAAACGGTGCCGGTGGTCCGGATACTTCCATAACCGGACTACCGGCATCCCCAGCATCTCATCCGTCGAGGCATACCCGAATGTCCAGGGAGCGGAAGGGCTTACCATGACAATCCGGCTCTCCCGGTCGATCCTGAAGAAGACATCCGTGATGTTCTCGATGATCGTACGGTAGCGTTCCTCGCTCTCGCGCAACGCATCTTCCGCCCTGCGCAGGTCCGTGATGTTGTGGATGACGCCCTCCACCCCGGCAATATTCCCGTGGGGATCGCGGTAGAAGTGACTGCTTGTTGTCACATGTCGTATCGAGCCGTCGCGGACCTTCAGGTCCATGGGGAATGCGTAGACCGATCCCGTTTCCCGCAGGGCGGCAAGGAGCCGGTCACGGTCGGCAGGATCGGCGTATACCGAGGTTACATCGCGCCCGAGGAGCTGGTCGAGCGAATCGTACCCGGCAAGCCGTGCGGCTGAGGGAGAGAGCATCGTGATCTTCCCGGCAAGGTCGGTCCGGTAGAAGATGTCCTGCATCTCGTCGATAATTGTCCGGTACTTCCCTTCGCTCTCGCGGAGTGCACTCTCAGCCCGTTTCCGATCCGTGATGTCCAGGAAGGTTACCACCGCGCCGACAATCTGCCCGTTGCGGTACTGCGGGTAGGACCAGTATTCAGCCGGGAATGATGAACCGTCTGCACGCCAGAGCACCTCGTCATCGACATGCGTCCCCACGCCCTTGCGGAATGCCTGGAAGATCCGGCATTCTTCAACCGGAAAAGGCGATCCGTCAGCATGTTTTGCATGGATCTGCCAGTGCATGTTCTTTGTAAGAAGGTCATCCTGGTGATGGTACCCGAGCAGGCTGAGGCATGCATTGTTGCAGAACGTGCAGTTCCCGTCCAGGTCTATTCCATAGATACCTTCGGCGGCTGAGTTCAGCAGGAGGAGGATCTTCTCCTCGCTTTCCTGGAGGGCTTTTTCCGTTTCCTTCCTCTCGAGGACTCTTCCCAGCCGTTCAGCAATGGTCAGGAGCAGGTCGGTCTCCCCGGAAGGGAACGGCAGGATGTCCTTATTGTCACCAGTGAAAAAGATCTCGATTCTTCCGACATTTTTCCCACGGACAACGATGGGGGCGTCCTGGACCCTGTTACATTCCCGGAAGGCTGCCGAGCTGAACTCGCGGTTGTTCAGTACCACTCTCGCACACGTGGAATCGGGATATGGCCATGCCGAGGGAAGTAACCCGGCAACTGCCGTAAGAAGGGATTCCGTCGAATCCGTCGTCTCGACAAGACGGGCAACCTCGTAAAGACAGTTCAGTTCCCTGTTCCGAAGCGCAAGCACCTGTGATTTCTGCTGCAAAGACTCCTCACTCTGCTTGAGTGCCCGTTCCACCTGCCTGCGCTGCGTGATATCCCGTGCGCTGTGGACGCTGCCGATCACCGTACCCTCAGCATCGCGGAGCGGCGATGCGGTGACAAGAAAATCGCCGCCAAGCCGGTCTTCATGGATCTCCCCGGTATGTTCCCTGCCGTCCGACAGGAGCATCGCATGGGGGCAATGCAAAGGAGGATGGGAAGCGTGATGAACGACATCGAAACACCTCATCCCGACAGCCCGTTCTTTGGATATGCCAAGGCTTTCAGCCATAGCCCGGTTGACCCGGAGGATCCGGTGGTTCCTGTCAATAAGGGCGACAAGGTCCGGCACGGCATCGAACGTTCGCTCCCAGTCGTCTTTTGCCCGCAAAAGCTCGGTCTCGCGCAGGGAAATCCGCTCGGAGAGGGCTGAGACTACTGCTGCAATAATAATAAATACGAGACAGCGGGCAGCGGCTGAGAGGAGATCGGGACTGTAACCTGGGTGAACGAGCCAGACCATCAGCAGGTATACTGCAGAAATGCCAGCTGCAAAAGCAATGCCCCATCTCCGGAAAAAGAACGCGGCAAGGATAATCGGGATATAGAAAAGGTGCGGGATGACGATCGAGATGCCACGGAGGAGGCCGTAGAGGTTGATGATGAGCGTGAACCCGAGTGTCACGAGAACGAGGACAACCGGTACGGCCGGGCGGTCACGGATCGATGAGGTCAATGGTGATCTCATTGCACTTGCGATTCCGATGGAATTGCTCCTCTACCTCCGTGTTGGTGAGCGAATTATAAATATTTCTCCATAAAACGAAGGATTCCCTGGGAAAACAAGAACGGGCCTGAAGGGATTTGAACCCTTGACCTGCGGATTAAGAGTCCGCCGCTATGCCGAACTAAGCTACAGACCCAGTTGACCTAAATAGATGGTCGATTCCGGGGAATAAAGGTTTCGAGAAGCAGGGTGTCATTCCACGTTCCCGGTCCCGGACGACGTGCACGGCGCGTCTCCGGTCTCCCACGGGAATCCCTTAATAGCCCGGACACCGACATCACTGTACCATGCCTGACGGAGCGGCATTCATGTCCCGCGAGAACCGTTTTGTTATCTTCGGCTGCGGGACGACCGGCTATAATATCATCCTCGAACTGGCGAAAGAGAACGAACAGGTCGTTGCGGTTGATCGGGACGAGCAGCGGGTCCGGCACCTCCGCGACCAGAAATACGACGCCTATGTCCGGGACATTGCTGCACCCGACATGCTCGTGGGGCTGCCCGAACCGTCAGTCGCGTTTGTCATGACCGGCGATGCCGAGGCCAATCTCGCCGCCGTTGGAGCGATCCGGAAACGGTATCCCTCCTCCCAGATCATCGCACGGGCGGTAGACCCGGTCAGCGGATCGAAGCTGACCTCTGCCGGGGCCGAGATTGCGCTCTACCCGCAGGAAGTGGTGGCAAAGACCGCCATCCACCAGATCCGGAAGCAGTACGCGAGCCGGATCTCCCAGCGTCTTTCCGGGCTCCTTGCCAGCTGGGAGGGGACGCTTGGCATCATCACCCACAAGAACCCGGACCCGGATGCAATCGCAAGCGCCATGGCTCTCGCGGCGATCGCAAAGCATGCCAGCGGGAACAAGCTGGCAACACGGATCTTTTACGAGGGGAACATCGGGCACCAGGAGAACCGGACGTTTGTCAACCTCCTCGATATCAAGATGGAGCACCTGACCCCTGATGCCCTCGCCAAGTGCAACTTACTCGCCCTCGTGGATACCCCCGCGCCGGGCGCAAATAACGATATCCCGCCGGGGACGAAGATCGCCATCGTTATCGACCACCACCATGACGGGAAGCACCCGTCTCCCGCCGCCGTTTTTACGGATATCCGGCCCGGCATCGGGGCGACTGCAAGCATCCTCACCCAGTACCTGCAGGAGCTCGACATGCCGGTCGACCGGCAGGTCGCAACGGCGCTTCTCTACGGCATCCGTGCCGATACCCGGGACTTCCGCCGGAACACGACCCCGCAGGACCTGAACTATGCGGGATTCCTCCTTCCGCTCACCGACTCAGATCTCCTTGACAAGATCATGTCCCCGTCGCTCTCGCAGGAGACGATCGAAGTCCTTGGGAAAGCGATCCAGAACCGGGAGATCGAGAGCGGCTACCTCTTCTCGAACGTCGGCTATGTCATGAACCGCGACGCACTGCCGCAGGCTGCCGATCTCCTCATCACGCTCGAGGGAGTCAACACGGCGCTCGTGTACGGCATCACCGATACCTCGATTGTTCTCTCCGCCCGGAACCGGGACATCCGGCTCCATATCGGCAACGCCCTCGCCGAAGCGTTCGGCGATATCGGCGATGCCGGCGGCCACCCGAACATGGCGGCGGCAACCATTCCCCTCCACTACTTCACCCGGGTCGAACAGAAAGGCGAGCTCCTGAACATCGCGATCACCCCCATCCTCCAGAAGTTCCGAACCCTCGTCGGGCTGGAGAACGAGGGGAAGAAGAACGGATTATGAGACAGGATCGCGTGACGGGTATCCCCGGCAAGGTGCGGGTGAATCATTGAAATTCTGCGACTGGGAGCCGTATTATTCGGAGATCCTCGCCTACTTCGGGTTCGACCGGCAGGCCGACGAGGAAGCTGCCCGGCTCCTTGCCTCGCTCCTGCCCGCCGATAACCTCATCTCCCTCGTTTCGCTGACCGATGGCAACGAGGTTACGGTATGCGGGAACGCCCCCTGCCTTAAGGATGACATCCCGAAGATCGACGGGATCGTCTTTGCGGCGGACGCTGCCGCGGAAGTCCTTGAAGATGCCGGTATCCGGCCGGACGCGATCTTCACCGATCTTGACGGGGCGACCGACCGGTTCCTTGAGATGAACCGCGAAGGGACCATCATCGTTGTCCATGCACATGGCGACAACATGCCGCTCCTCCGGCACTGGGTCCCGCAATTCACCGGGAAGATTGTCGGGACGACCCAGGCAGCACCGCTCCCCCGTGTGTACAACTTCGGCGGTTTTTCCGATGGGGATCGTGCAGTCTTTGCCGCCCACGAACTCGGGGCGGAGAAGGTCACGCTCGCCGGGTTCGACCTCGACGACCCGGACGTCGATCCGGTAAAACGGGGCAAGCTTGTATGGGCGAGAAAACTCCTCGCCCTGCTCGGTCATTCCGTATGACGAAGACCGCAGTCATTCTTGACGGGTATGTCGATGAACCGGCATGCCTGGGTGTCCCGCCGTATATCGCACCGTATATCAGGACAGTCGCCGGTGTACTCCTTGAGGCCGGGTATTTCCCCCGGTATCTCACGATCGACCAGCTCAGGTGCGACCCTGCGCGGATCAACGGGCTGAACGCCGCGGACTGCGTGGTCATGATCGCGGGGGTCACGGTGCCCGGAAAATACCTCGGGGGAACTCCCGCAACCCTGACCGAGATCCGCCAGATCGGCTCGGCAGTGAGGGCCGGAACCAAGCTGATCGGAGGGCCGATCGCGTTCGGCTGGTCCCCAGAAGGCGGGCGGGCTGCGGTGAAGCAGGCGATCGGCGGCTTTGACGCGATGCTGACCGGGTCGGTCGCGGAGGCGCTGGACGAGTACCTCCGGGGCAACGAGCCGGCCGGAATTCTCGACTATTCCCGTTCGGATCCCTGGAGCGTTGCTGGCAGCAGGATCATCCTGCAGCACCCGGATTTCCCGCACGTCATGTGCGAGCTGGAGACTGCACGAGGGTGTTCCCACGGGGCCTTCGGGGGGTGTTCATTCTGCACGGAACCCTTCTACGGCAGGCCCCGGTACCGCGGCACGGGGGGCATTGCCGCCGAGGTCGAGGCCCTGTATGGGAACGGTGCCCGGCACTTCCGATTGGGCCGGCAGCCGGATATCCTTGCCTATGGAGCGGGAGCGGGAGAGTTCCCGGCGCCGGTGCCGGAGAAGATCGAAGCCCTCTTCTCTGCTGTCCGCTCCGCAGCCCCGGAGATCAGGACCCTGCATATCGACAACGTGAGCCCCGCAACGATTGCCCGCCACGAGGACGCCGCCCGTGCGGCCCTCTCTGCGATCGTCCGGCACCACACGCCCGGCGATGTTGCGGCGTTCGGGATGGAAACTGCGGATCCTGCTGTCGTTGCTGCGAACAACCTCAAGGTACAGCCGGACGAGGTCTTCCATGCCATTGAGATTGTCAACGGGGCTGGCGGGATGCGCCGGGACGGGGTCCCCGAGCTCCTCCCGGGGCTCAACTTCGTCTGCGGCCTTGCCGGCGAGACGGAGAAGACCTACGATCTCAATGAGCAGTTCCTGGCACGCGTGCTCGCCGCCGGCCTGCTCGTCCGCCGGGTGAACATCCGTCAGCTGATGCCGTTTCCCGGGACGCCGGCCCATGAAAAGAACACGCTCGGGAAGCACGACCGCCGGTTCCGGGCATTCAAGGAGCACGCGAGGCAGCAGTTCGATCTCCCGATGCTGAAGGAGGTCTTCCCTCCTGGAACCGTGCTCCGCGACGTGATCGTAGAAGTCTCCGGTGACCTCTCCTTCGGGCGGCAGATGGGTTCATACCCGATCCTTGCCGGCATCCCCCTGCGGCTCCCCCTCCGTTCGGTTCTCGATGTCGTTGTCGTGGACTGGGGCATGCGGTCCATTACCGCCCTTCCTGTACCGGTCCGGATCAACGAACTGCCGGCCTCTGCACTCAAGTGGCTGCCGGGAATCGGGAAGAAGAATGTCGCACGGATTATTGCAAAGAGGCCGTTTCCGACCCTCGCAGAATTTCGGAAAATCGCGGGGAGCACTCCTGTCGATCACCTAATCGCGTTCTGAAAACAAAAACGGTTCAGATATCCCTCAATTCGACGACCTTCAGGATATCTGTCCGGGTCACGATCCCGACGAGCGCCCCATTCTCGATGACGGGGACCCGCCCGATATCCTTTACCGACATGATCCGGAGGACGTCCGTCACCGGTGTCTCGGGGGTGACGGCGATCACGTCCCGGCTCATGACGTCCCGGACCTGCATCGCGTCCCGGTCGATGGGGGACCCTTTCTGGACATCGGCGACCGTGACCATCCCGACGAGCACGTTGTGTTCAACGACCGGGAACCCGAGGTGCTTTGTCGCGTACATCAGTTCGACGACTTTTGTGACCGGGAGCGTTGGCTCGACAGTCATAACCGGTTTCGACATCATGGTCCCGACCCGGATGTCCCGGAGGAGGACGCTGTACTTCACCGCCACCGTCTCCTGGCCGGCACCGATATAGATAAAGAACGCGATCAGGAGCAACAGGGGGTTGAGATCGAGGATTCCGATGATCGCGAAGATGACCGCAAATCCTTTGCCGACATCTGCGGCGATCTTCGTGGCCCGGGGGAGCGGCATGCGCTGAGCGAGCCAGGCCCGGAACACCCGTCCGCCATCCATCGGGAAGGCTGGCAGGAGGTTGAACGCGAAGAGGATGATATTCAGGAGGCCCAGGTACCCGAAGAGGAAGATGAAGACTCCCGCCATCGCCGGATCCCCGATGAACCGGGGGGTTACGTACACGAGCCCGCTGCTGATCAGGCCGACAACCAGGCTTGCAACAGGGCCGACGAGCGCCATAGGGAGCTCGGACCGGGGATCAGGGATACCCTCGTCCATCGACGCAATCCCGCCGAAGATCAGGAGCGTGATGCTGTTGATCCGGATCCCGTTCCTGCGTGCGACCAGCGAATGCGCGAGCTCGTGGATAAGGACCCCGGCAAAGAGGCCGAGTGCGACCGCTGCTCCCAGCAGATAGGGAAGGTACCCGGCAGCGAGGAGGGTCGTATCGACCTCCACCCCGTAGATCTGGCTGATGATTTGTATCGTCGGAACAATCTGGCTGCCGATAATCCAGGCAAAGAGCGGGATGATTAAAAGAAATGTATAATGGATTAGGATGGGAATGCCGAAAATACGCCCGATCCGAAACGATCCATCCATAAACAGGGATTATCTTTTTAACCATTCCGGTATATAGATTGAACTGATAAGGATGCAGACCCAGATTACCGAATTGTTCGGGCTTTTGATCTACACTGACAAGGGCATGTTTGTTGGCGAGGTCGAAGATGTCATCATCGATGTGGACAACAAGAAGATCGATTCCATTGTCGTCGGTAAGGTCAACGACCAGCTCGTGGACCTCAAGAACTTCAAGGGGCTCAAGATCCCCTACCGCATCATATCAGCCATCGACGACATTGTGCTGATCCGCCACCTGCCCGGCGCGTTTTCGGCCCAGTCCCAGACGATGGAATAAGGGTGAAGGCGGCCCATACCCGGATCACCCCGATCTTTTTTCCCAAAAATTCCCTGCCATGGAGAACCGCGAACTCTTTGCCGCGATCACAACCGTCCCTCCGGCATTTGTCCGTCTCGACGGCCGTGCCTTTCACCGGCTCGCGAAGTCGCTCCGGCTCAAAAAGCCATTCGATGACCGTTTCTCCCATGCCATGGCAGAAGTGTCGCGCCAGATCGTTGCAGACAGCGGGCTCTCACCGGTCTTCGCTTATACGTTCTCGGATGAGATCAGCCTGTACCTGGGCCGGGTCCCGTTCTCCGGCCGCATCGAGAAGATCGATTCGGTCGCGGCATCGTTCGCAGCAAGTGCGCTGACGCTCGCGCTGGAATGTACCGGGCCGGTATCGTTCGACGCCCGGGTGATCCCGGCGACACCGGAGTTTGCACTCGAATATCTCGTCAACCGCCAGGACGAGGCATGGCGGAACCATATCAATGCGTACTGTCAGCAGGCCCTGATTTCCGAAGGCATGAAACCCCGGCAGGCCGCGGCAAAACTCAAGGGGATGGCGTCAAAGGAGCTCCACGAGATGATGCATGACCGGGGCGTCAACCTCGCAAAGACCCCTGCGTGGCAGCGCCGCGGCGTGATGGTGTATCGCCGTGAAGTCATGAAAGATGGCTATAATCCTGTCAGGGACGAGAAGGTGACAACGAAGCGGAGCGCTGTTGTTATCGACCGCGACCTGCCCTTATTCACCTCTCCGGACGGGCGGGAGATGGTGCGGAAGCTGGTCGGACACCCTTAGTCCGCTCTTTCGAATGACGACCTGCAGCTGCGTATGACAGGATGAACATCTGGCCCCCCGCTCTCTTGCCCTCGTGCAAAAATTCTGTCATTTTTCCTCCCGTACGGCACCGGAGGGGACCGGAACCCGTATTTTCCCACGAGACTCCTAATTTTTCGGATTCTCCCCGGATCTTGCCTGATTTTTGAGTTAAAAATATTTTAAGTGCCTTTCATCAATAAATTGCAAATAAAAAAGTATAAATTCAACCTAAGAATACTAACTGCTATAAGGGTAAAGAGGTGATGTCCTGATCGGGTGTTCACACTGCGCAGATAATGACAGGATCTTTCCTCCGGGCCAGCAAGGGGGGTTTCCATTCAGGATGACCCGGGGGATCTGACAATCTCTTTCACAAATTTTTAACCTCTTCCGTCCTTTTCTTTTTTTTTCGCTAAGGGAAACAGACAGCATGTCTTCATGCAGAGCCTCGTGCCTCCCCCGCAAATCTGGTGCCGATGGATTCCGTGAACAAGGAGGAGTGTCGTTCAGGAGATCCCCGGCATTCCGTGGATTTGCGGGTGTTGCCGGAACTGACGCATCAGGCAGGGGTGTGAAAAAAACCGGAGAGCCGGCAGGTTTTCCTCGCCAGTCGTCTCTTTGTGAAAATTATGGCGTGGTTTTTGAGATCGCGATCGTCATTGCGACCCCCTCGACGTCCCAGTCTTTTATAAGTTGGCCGGTGCCGGCGGCAGGTTGTGCACCGTCGCTCTTTGCGATGGTGAGGGTCTTTGCCCGCACCTCGTCAGCGATCCCGTCGTGCCACGTCACCCTGATCAGATCGCAGACCCGGGTGTCGCCAACCGCGACATCCACTTCGATGAAATCTTCGACAGCAAGGTCGAGCTGCCTGCGCATCTCCTGGATCCGGCGGATCACTTCCCGGGCGTACCCCTCCGCCTCGATGTCCGGGAAGAGCGCGACGTCCACGTAGACCATCGCGTCCTTCATGGGGGCGGAGAAGACATTCTCCGGAAGCTGCTCTCTAAAGGTAACGTGGGCCGTAGTGATCTCAACGGTGTCGGCCCCGACAGAAAGTGATGCGGTCCCGCAGGAATCGAGTGTCGCTTTCAGGGAAGTGCCGTCAGCACTCTCGATTGCTGCCTTGACCTTGGGCGAGTTCTTTCCGAATGCCGGGCCGAGGGCCTTCATCAATGGTTCGGCCTTCCAGCCGATCCGGTCCCACCGGCCCTCAACGACGGTAACTTTCCGGCTGTTCGCCCGTTCGCGGCAGATCCGGTTGAGGCGGGTGAGGGCATCGAGGACGCTCCCTGCGGTTGTCACGACCACGCACTCTGCGACCGGCCACCGCAGTTTCCGTTTCCCTGCCTGGCGGGCGTTTGCCGCCGCTTCATCGAAAGACTGGGCAGAGGCCATATCCGCTTCGAGAGCGCTGTCGGTGAGTGCGGCATCACCGGAGAACCAGTCGAGCAGGTGCACGCTCTCCGGGTCGCCTGTACACTTCAGGTTCCGGTATATCGTATCGGCGAGATGCGGGCAGAACGGGGCGAGGATACAAACGAGCCGGCGCAGGACATAGTAGATCGTCTCATAGGCCTGCTGCTTGCTCTCAGATTCGCCTTCCAGCCACATCCGCTCGCGGACAAGCTGGACGTACCAGCGCGAGAGGTCCTCGAGGATGAAGGTCAGAATCGCCCGGGTCGCCTTGTGAAGGTTGCACTCCTTCATCCCTCCATCGACCTGTGCGGCAAGGGTGTTGACCCGGGAGACGATCCACCGGTCCTCATCCGCCATCGCAGGAAGGTTCTTCCGTAGGTAAGCCGCATCCCATGCCCCGCCTTCTGCCCGGGGCTCGAATTTGTCGAGGATCATGTACGGGAGCGGGAACCGGTATACGTTCCAGAGGATGTTTGCCGTCCGGTTGATGGTAGCGACATTCTCCCAGTTGAACTTGAGGTCATCCCAGGGTGCTGACGATGAGAGGACGTAGAGCCGCAGCACGTCCACACCGACCTTTGCGATGACCTCCTCGGGGGTGACGACATTCCCCAGGCTCTTGGACATCTTCTTTCCCTCGGCGTCGAGGGCAAAGCCGTGCATGCAGACACTCCGGTACGGGGCTTTCCCAAAGGCAATCGCGCTCGCGCCGAGCTGCGAGTAGAACCAGCCGCGGGTCTGGTCCTGCCCCTCGGTGATGAAATCGGCCGGCCAGAGCCGGTCGAACGCCTCCGTATTCTGTGGAAATCCGAGGGTAGCCCACGACGCTACGCCGGAGTCGAACCAGACATCGAAGATGTCCTCGACCCGGCGCATCGTGCCCCCGCAGCTGCAGGGGACCGTCACCATATCGACGTACGGGCGATGGGGATCGGGCAGGTTTTGCCCGCTGGCATTCTCCAGCTCAGCTATCGTTCCGATCACGCGGTACTTGTTGCACGAACTACAGACCCAGACCGGGATCGGGATGCCCCAGTACCGCTGCCGGGAGATGCACCAGTCCCGGGCTTCCTTGATCCAGTCGTAGAACCGGGCGCTGCCGGCCCATTCGGGATACCACGTGACCTTTGCGACTTCGGAGAGCATCAGGTCACGCATCTCGCCGGCTTTTAAGAACCACTGCGAGGTCGCGCGGAAGATGATGGGGGTCTTGCACCGCCAGCAATGGCCGTACCGGTGGACGACGCTCGCTTTTGCGAGGAGCGCGCCGCCAAGCGCCATAAGGACATCAGCATCCGCTTCTTTCACGAATTTCCCTGCAAAGGATCCGGCGTCTTCCGTGAACCTCCCGGCCCCGTCGACCGGGCAGACAACAGGAAGCCCTTCCTTCATCCCGAGGAGGTAGTCGTCCCAGCCGTGGCCCGGGGCGATGTGCACCATGCCGGTATTCTCCATCGCGACGAAATCGGCAGCGACGACCCGGTGCCGGATCTTCTTCTGGTTCGGGACGCAACCGACGAGCGGGGAGTCGTACTCCCACCCGAGAAGGGAAGTTCCCGGGAGCTTCTCCAGTACCGTGAAATCCTTGTACCGCCCCCTCTTCAGGACGCTCTGGACGAGATCGTCAGCCATCCAGAGGATCTCCTCCTTCCCGTCCTTTACTGCCCGGACTTTCGCGTACGTGAACTCTGTCGCAACAGCAACCGCCACGTTTGCAGGGAGTGTCCAGGGAGTCGTTGTCCAGATGACGAGATACTCGTCATTTTTCCCGGCGAGGGGGAACTTGACGAAGATCGAGGGGTCGGTCTCGTCCCAGTACTCCACCTCGGCATCAGCAATCGCGGTCTCGCAGCGGGGGCACCAGTTCACGACCCGGTGCCCGCGTTCCAGCATGCCTTTTTCTTCCGCCTTCGCAAGCGTCCACCATGCGGCTTCGATGTATTCCGGCTGCACCGTCTGGTAAGCGCCCGGGAAATCGAGCCAGACGCCGAGATTTGCGAACTGCTCGTCCATGAGGAGCTTATTCTGAACCGCGAACTCCCGGCACTTTTTGATGAAGGGTTCAATCCCGAACGCCTCGATATCCTTCTTCGATTTGAAGCCGAGTTCCTGTTCGACCTTGACCTCGATAGGGAGGCCATGCATGTCGTAGCCTGCACGGTCGATGACGTCACGCCCGTTCATCCGGTGGTACCGCAGGATAGCATCTTTTAAGATCTTGTTCCACGCGGTCCCGAGGTGGATGTGGCCGGTGGTATAGGGGGGGCCGTCGACAAAGAAGAACGGCCGGCCGGTCTTCCGGTGCTCCTTGACCTTCCCGTATGTACCCTGCGACTGCCAGAGCGCCCGCATCTCACGTTCGATGGCCTTTGCATCAAAATTCGCGGTAACTTCCTTCACAGAACCCCTCGCGCGCCCGGCGCGGTGGAACACCGGGCGTAATGCTGACATATTGGCGGTACTGCACAAAGTAATTATCGCGCACCACACCCGCGCTTCCCGCCTCCATACCACCAGATTTCCGACGAAGTCCCGGTTTTTTGACCATGTATGCAGGCATGGAGGACCGACAACCCTTTCATCCACGTTTCTGCAAACAGTACACCACGGGATCGGACCTCTGCTGATTTCGGGTGACACGGATTGAGAGAACGAGATACATACCATTTCCTGCGGCTGGGAATCCTTGCACTTTTCTGTATAACGCTCCTGGCGTCATACGGGAGTGCGGATACCGCGAACGAGACCGGTTCCGGGTTCATCGTCGTGACCAACCCGCCCTCCGCCGATTTCTACACAAGTACCCGGTACGGGACCGCCCCGTTCACGGTCAGCTTCTCCGACAGCTCCCGGGGGGCAGCGCCCCTCTCGTACCATTGGGATTTCGGCGATAACAGCACCTCGGACCGGCAGCACCCGTACCATACCTACAAGGTCAACGGCGAGTACGCGGTGAGCCTGACAGTTACTAACAGCTACGGTTCCGATACCCGGACCGTGCCGGCCTACATCGGGGTCGGCGACCCGCTGAATGCAACATTCAGTCTCTCGGCAGCCGAAGGCACCACCCCCCTGACCGTGACCGCGTACGGCAGGACCCAGAGCCTTCCGGCAACCTGGTCGTGGGACTTCGGGGACGGGGCAACAGCGTACGGGCAGAGCGTTGTCCATACCTACACGACACCCGGGAACTACGTCCTCTCCCTTACGGTCACCAACAGTTTTGAACCCGTGCCGGTGACCATGAACCGGACGATTGTTGTCGGCAGCCCGGCCCCGACTCCCGTCGTGACCCAGGCTCCGCCCGAAGAGGAGAAGCCGGACGGGCTCATCGGGCTCATCCAGATCGCGAAGGGGACGACGACAAAGAACCTGCCGGCAAGCGGGATCATCCCGCCGCAGTTCATGGCGCTTGCCGCTGTGATCACGAGCCTTGCGGTCGTGCTCGTCCAGATCATCGTCGTCAACATCGGGATCATCTGGCAGTTCCTCTTAAAGTTCTCGAAGTTCTTCACCGATCTCCTCTGGGGACATGCCGTGGAGAAACTGTCTGCGAAGGAGATTGAGGCAAGGAGGATCGAGGCCCGTAAGCTGGAACCGCACTTTCTCGGGCTCTCATCGACCGAGGTCCTGGTCATTGAATCAGCGGTTTTCATCGTCGCGCTCGCGTTCATGCTCGCAGACCGTGCCGAGCTCACCCTGACCACGGTCCTTATCTACATGGCAGTCGGCGGGATCTCTGTTGTCGTCCACGACTTCGCGCACCGGGTTGTCGTCACCCGGCATGGACACGACGCCGACACCCGGTTCTGGGGGCTCGGCACCGCAATCCTGTTCATCACCGCGTGGCTTTTCGGGAACGCGTTCGCGCTCTCGTACCGGAACCTCGTCCGCCGGGAGGGCGAGGAAGTGCCGCGCGAAGTGGGGACCGAGATGGTCGCAGGCCCGGTCGTGAGCCTGGTCCTGATGGTATTCTCCCTCGCGATGGTCAGCCTCGGGGGACTCTGGGCAGTTGCCGGCGGGATAGGCTTTACCATCAACCTCATGACCGCTCTCTACAGCCTGATGCCGATCGAGACGATGGACGGTCTTGGCATCTGGCGCTGGAACAAAGGGGTCTTCCTCTGCCTCTTCGTGCCGGTCTTTGCGTTCTACCTCTTCACCTACATCGTTGTTGCCTGAAACGATCCATTCCTTTTTTTTCCCGCGGATTCTCCCCGATAATTCTTCATCCCCGCCTCTTTCTCCCGTCGGTTTTATCCCCCGCGGTATCCTAGTACGAGAAACGGGAAAATTCACGCAGTCCCCGACGGAGGCGATCGAAATAGAAACCTACCCCCTCATCATTGGCGGAGAGAAGAAGGAGACCGGCGAAATCGTCAAGGTCCGGTTCCCATTCACGGAAGAGGTGTACGCGCAGGTCTGCTCGGCAGGAAGCGCCGAGCTGAACAAGGCTGTTGCAGCGGCATGCGACGGGTTTGCAGAGACCCGGCACCTATCGTCCGGAAAGCGGGCGGATATCCTGTTCCGGCTCGCAGACCGGATCCATACACGGGCAGACGAGCTCGCGGATGTCCTTGTCATGGAAGGGGGCAAGACCCGGAAATTTGCGGCAACCGAGGTCATCCGTGCCGAAACAACGGTCCGGACCACGGCGGAGGAAGCGAAACGGATCTATGGCGAGGTGATCCCCCTTGACTGGACCGACGATACCGAAGGGAGGACCGGCTTTTTGCAGTACTTCCCGCTTGGTCCTGTTGTCGGGATCGTCCCGTTCAACTTCCCGCTCAACCTTGCCTGCCACAAGCTCGCCCCCGCAATCGCTGCCGGGAACTCCATTATCCTCAAGCCCTCGACCGCAACCCCGGTCTCGAGCCTGCTCCTCGGGGAGATGGCGCTTGCTGCCGGGATGCCGGCCGCGGCAGTCAGTGTCGTGCCCTGCCCGGGCGGGAGGGCCGAGCAGCTCGCAAAGGACCCCCGGGTCGCGTACCTCTCCTTCACGGGGAGCTGCACGGTCGGGTGGCACCTCCGTTCGATCGCGGACCGGAAGAAGGTCGGGCTGGAACTGGGGGGGAATGCCGCGGTCATCGTCCATTCCGACGCGAACACGGGATACGCGGCACAGAGGATCGCAACCGGCGGGTTCATGAACGCCGGGCAGGTCTGCATCTCTGTCCAGCGGGTACTCGTCCACCGCGAGGTTTTTGACGAGGTCATTGCGAAGATCCTCGCCGGTGTAAAGATGCTCCGGGTCGGCGACCCCCGCGATCCCGCAACCGATGTCGGCCCGATGATCAACCGTCTGAAGGCGGAGCAGGCGTTCCGGGTCGTGCAGGAAGCGGTCCACCAGGGGGCCCGGATCGTTGCCGGGGGGACGCTGGCGGGATCCCTCTTTGAACCAACGGTCATGGTCGATACCGATCCCTCAATGAGAGTAAACCGGGAGGAGATCTTTGCGCCGGTTATCTCCGTGACTCCGTACGAGACCTTCGCCGATGCGATCCGAATGGCAAACACCGGGGAGTACGGGCTCCAGGTCGGCATCTTCACCCAGAACGTGAACCGGGTGATGGATGCATTCTCCGGCATGGACGTCGGTGGTGTCCAGATCAACGATATCCCGACGTTCCGGGCCGACCAGATGCCCTACGGCGGCGAGAAAGGATCCGGGATCGGGCGGGAGGGCCCGCGGTATGCCATCCGCGAGATGTCGGCAGCGCGGCTGATGGTTGTTAACCGGGCCGGCGGGAACGGGTGAGCAGCATGCAGATCGCGGTCATCGGCGCCGGTTCCTGCTCCGACGAGGAACGGGAAGCTGCGTATACCATCGGGAAGATCCTCGCGCAGAACAACGCCGTCCTTATCTGCGGGGGGCTTGGCGGCGTCATGGAGGCAGCCTGCAAGGGGGCACAGGAACACGGCGGGACAACGGTAGGAATCCTGCCGGATACCGGCAATGGCAACGCATTTCTCGATCTCGTGATACGGACCGGTATGGGACATGCACGGAACGTGATCGTTGTCCAGTCTGCCGAAGCGGTCATCGCAGTCGGGGGAAAGCAAGGCACGCTTTCCGAGATCGCCCACGCGCTCAAGACCGGGCGGCCGGTCTTTTCGTTCCGGAGCTGGGAAATCGAAGGGGTCGTGGACTGCCCGACAGCAGAGGCAGCAGCAATCCGGGCGCTCGCTGCCGCCGGGGGAAACGACCATGTCGAGCCCGGCTGGGAGCCGGTTGACCGCTGAAACGACCTGAAATGCGAAAGATCCGGCAGGCTGCCGGAAGAGACCGGAAAAAAAGAGTAATTCCCGTTATTTGAAGCAGCCCAGCTGGCAGCCCCGGATCTTGATTTTGTTCGCATTGCAGTAGTCGCCAACCGCTTTTAGGGTCACCTTTGCCTTCTTGGCGATCGCAAACGCCTGCGGGCACGTGATCTCCTTTTCGATCCCTGCCTCTTTGAGGGCTTTAGCTATCTTCTCGTCACTCATGGTAACAATGTTCTGTTTACATCGTTATGTTGTTTGCTGATCGGGCAGGGACGCGACCATTATGCCAGCAGACACCCCATGATCCAGATAATGCACATCGCCCTCGTCAACTCCCGGCAGGACAAGGCCGGGTGCAATATACGAAAGAACCTCGAAGATCTCCTTGACGGAAAGGGCCGGCAGGATGCGGCAACATACGAATTCCTCGCTATTGAGGGCCGGCTCATCCATGCCGATGCCGTCGACCGGGAGATCGACTGCGACCTCGTGATGTTCATCTCCCGGCATTCCAGCGTGAACCCGGTCCCCGTCCTGACCGTCCATGTCACCGGGAATTTCCGGGCCGCAGAACTGGGCGGTGAGGCCAGGACCCTCGCCCCTGCCGCCCCTGCCATGATGCAGGCGGTGCTCCGCGGGCTCGCCCGGCGCTGCCCGCCCGGGTACCGCGCCGCGTATGAGGTCACCCACCACGGGCCGACCGGTATCCGTCACCCGTCGTTCTTTGTCGAGATCGGGAGCACGGAGAAGGAGTGGACGGACGAGCATGCAGGAAGGGCGGTCGCGGAAAGTATCCTTGCCGCGGCGCCGGCCGGTGATCCGGTACCGCTCATCGGGTTTGGTGGGAACCACTACGCGGTACGCCAGACGGAGATCGCGCTCGCGACCCGCGGGGCGTTCGGGCACATCGCTCATTCCCGCGAGGTTGCGGCCCTTGACGCTGCAATGGTCCGGCAGATGGCGGAAAAGACCGGATCCGTTGCCGCATACATCGATAAAAAAGCCCTTTCAAAAGAAGATCTCGCGAACCTGATCCCGCTGCTTGACGGGGCGGGGATACCCCGTTTGTCGGAGACTGATATTGCCGGCATGGGATCGCTCCCGGTCGAAACGTATCTCCGTGCGAAGGAGCTGGCCGGCTCGCTCTCCCCCGGTTCCCGCTGTTATGTCCACAAGCTTGCGGGGAGCCCGGTTCTCGTGGTGGTCCGGTTCGATCCGGTGCTGCTGGCCGAGACGCTGAAGGCAGATGAGCGGGCTTTTCTCGAAAATCTGGATACATTGCCGCTCATTCATGTATCCGGGAGAGATTCCCGCCCCCTTCCGTTTTTCCTCACTTCGGAAGGGAAGCAATCCGGAATAATAAACGATTTAAATACATCATGCGTAAAAATCATACGTAAGAACACAATCACTGCCACGGAAGGGGATTTCCTGATCCTGCAGAGGGTACGGTTCGACCCGGATAAAGCGCGCACGCTGGGTGTCCCGCAGGGACCGCTGTTCAAGGAACTGGCAGAAGGCCGGTCCGTTGCGATCAACGGCAGGGAGATCACGCCACACATGGTTTCAACGGGCAGTGAGTTCAGAATCCACATCCCGGGATTGGAGAACATTGCATGAGGTCTATTGTTGAAGAGGCACTAACGAAAGCACGCGACGAGAAGCCGTCGGTTGTGCAGAATAACGACGACCTCGACCAGATTCTGGCCGAGCTCAAGACCGAGATCGCGGTGATCGGCTGCGGAGGCTCGGGTTCGAACACGATCACCCGCATGATGGAGGAAGGGATCCACGGTGCACGGCTGATCGCGGTCAACACCGATGCCCAACACCTCATCCGGACCCACGCCGACCAGCGGATCCTGATCGGGCGACAGCGCACCCGGGGCCTCGGTGCCGGCTCCATCCCCCAGATCGGCGAGGAAGCAGCGCTCGAGAACGAGCAGGAGATCCGTGCCTGCGTCTCCGGCTGCGACATGGTCTTTTTAACGGTAGGCCTCGGCGGTGGGACAGGTACCGGCTGCGCACCGGTGATCGCCAAAGCGGCACGGGAGGAGGGTGCGCTGACGATCGCGATCGTCACCCTGCCGTTCGCTGCAGAGGGGAATATCCGGATGGAGAATGCCGAGGCCGGGCTCGAACGCCTCCGGGATGTTGCAGACACGGTCATCGTTGTGCCCAATGACCGGCTGCTCGAGGTCGTTCCCAAGCTGCCGCTCTACGCGGCGTTCAAGGTTGCCGACGAAGTCCTCATGCGTGCGGTGAAGGGGATCACGGAACTCATCACGATGCCCGGGCTCGTGAACCTCGACTTTGCCGATGTGCGCACGGTCATGGAACGCGGGGGTGTCGCCATGATCGGGATGGGAGAGAGCGATGCCGAGGACAAGGCGGCAGATTCGGTCAAGAAAGCAATTCGCTCCCCGCTCCTCGATGTGGATATCTCAGGCGCAACTGCAGCGCTCGTCAACGTTGTCGGCGGGCCCGACATGACCATGGAAGAGGCGGAAGGCGTCGTGCAGGAAGTGTATTCACGGGTTGACCCGAGCGCCCGGATCATCTGGGGTGCGCAGATCGACCCGGCCATGCAGTGCAAGATGCGCACGCTGCTGGTGGTAACCGGCGTACGGTCGCCACAGATATATGGGAGGAATGAGAAACTTACCCCAAAAGTCCAGAAACAGTTTGAGATCGATTTTCTCAAGTGATGAAATATGGAAATAGCAAAGCCGGATATCAAAGTTAACGTCCAGGAAGAGTTTTTCAGGAAATACCTGCGGGTCCTGAAACTCGCGCGCACTCCTACCCGCGAAGAGTTCACCAAGATCGCGCTCGTTGCCGCAGCCGGGGTCCTCATCATCGGCCTCATCGGATTCTTCATCTACGAGATGTTCCTCCTCGGGAACCTCTGATCGCCATGATGCTCACTGAAGAGACTCCGTCTGCCGGGCAGCAGGAGCAGGCACAATCCGCCCCTGCGGCACAACCGGCACCACTGAAGGGAGCAGCCCCTGTACCAGCTCCGGGGCCGGCCGCGCCTGCTGAAACCAAGCCCCCGTCGGACGCAAAGCCCCCCGCATCGCAGCCGGTGGAAGTCCCGCAGGAGAACCGGATCTTTGCGATCAAGACAACCTCCAAGCAGGAGCGTACTGTCGCCGACAGCATCATGAAGGCGATCACGACGAATGCGACCGATATCAAGGTCGTCTCCGTTATCGTCCCGAACGAGCTGCAGGGATACGTGCTCGTCGAAACCCCGGAGAAGATGAACCGCATCGAGCAGCTGGTCGAGAAGATCCCCCATGCCCGGGCTGTCGTCCGACGGGGCAAGGACGAGGGTGAGAAGAGCTCGATGGCGCTTGCGGAAGTTGCGCACTTCCTGGTCCCGAAGCCGGTTGTCTCCGGTATCGAGGAAGGAACCATCGTCGAGCTGATTGCCGGGCCGTTCAAGGGTGAGAAGGCAGTCGTCAAGCGCGTGGACTCGGCAAAGGAAGAGATCACCGTCGAGCTCTACGAGAGCGTCGTCCCCATCCCAATCACGGTCCGGGGCGACAACGTCCGGGTCGTTGAGAAAGTCTCGGACAATAAATAACCGTGTCTTTTTTCCCCAGCATCAGGATCAATACCGGCCTCCTGCCGGATAACGGAAGAAGTCACATTTCCGGTGCGTGAAGAATGCTGGCCGAACACCTTGTCTATAGTACCGCCATCGCCATCGTTGCGGGGATGATCTTCTTCCGATACACGGGGCGGGACTGTTCGTGGATCATTGTCATCGTTGCCTACCTGCCGGACATGGACAAGATTGCCGGCCCCATTCTCCGGCATTTTTTCGGGATAACCGTGATCTTCGGGTATACGATTCATCGCGGGGTGTTTCATACGGTCGCGGCGATGTTCCTCTTCGCCCTTATCATCGCCGTCCTCCTTCACCCGTTCGGGGTCCGGTACTTCGACGCCTTCATCTTTACCGCGATAGGTACCGGCGCCCATCTCCTCGAGGATGCGCTGGTCTATCCTGCGGGCTACATGTACCTCTGGCCTCTCTCAAGAGACAAAGCCGGGCTTGCATGGCTCTCCACGGGTCTGAACGAAGAAAATTATACGGCCACGTTCTTCCATATCGCCAATACCGAGGTTCTCCTTATCGGGCTTGCGCTCCTTGTGGCAGCAGTCCTCATCCGGACCAGGGTGGAAGGACCCGGCTGGATCCGGTGGTATATGCCGGATTCCGTCTACCGGAAATTCTTTCTCTCAGAGTGTGGCGTAACACGGAAAACCCCATGACCTTTTCCCTCAAAACGGGACGAACGATCCTCGAAGACATGACCGGAGGAGATCTCCCTAAAATCCAGAGGATTGCCCGGAATCCCGAGGTGATGCGGTATGTCCTCATCTGGCTGGAAAACGATGAGGATGTGGCCGGCTTCCTGAACCATGCCATCAGCGAGGCGCAGGCGGAACGCAGGATGCAGTACCGTCTTGCCATCCGCATCCGGCAGAACGGTGCGTTCGCCGGTATTGCGCTTTTCGATATCGACCCGGTGCTCCGGACTACCGCGGAGGTCGGGTGCATCCTGCTGCCGGAGTACTGGAAGGCAGGCTACGCGTCCGAGATCCTCGAATCGCTCCTCGCCTACGGGTTCGGTCCCCTCGCCCTCCACCGCATCTTCGGGAAGTGCGATGCGTCAACTCCGCATCGGCCCGCGTCCTCGAAAAAGGCGGGCTCACGTACGAAGGCACGCACCGCGAGGACGTCTGGCTCCGGGACCACTGGCGGTCAACGAAGTATTACGCGATCCTCGCTGGGGAGTACCGGGCCGGCCGGCGCTGACACGCTGGCAGGCGGTTTTTTTGCATACGGTTTTTCCGCGTGCCGTATACTGGCTAAAAAAACAATCCCCTGAACGGGAGTTGCAGGCAGAAGTTGCGTAATCTTCCGGTCTTCCGGTCCGGACACCGGGAACTGTATCTTGGTATGAGGCCGGTTTTTCCATAAAAAGATGATAAAAAAAACCGGGGGCCTGTCCTGCCCCCGTTAAAAATGGTTATGGAGTGATGATTACAATTTGAATGGTTGTGGACGTGCGTGTGGCATTGTTTCCTGTTACCCTGAGAGATCCCCGTTCAGCGCTCTTCCTTTTTTCCGCATCACCTGGTCCTTTTCGGTTATTCTTCCCGCGTCCCCATCACACTGCTGGTACACAGTGCAACTTCGCCCGGCTGCTGTTGCATACCCGGTAGTCGAGCCCGCAGATACTGCAAGTGGAACTTGATGCATGCTCCCTGTACTTCGGGTCCTTCCAAAGTCTGCGAATCTGTTCTTCTGCCTCGGACATTTTCGGATGGTGTTCCGTCATTTCTGCATCACATCTCCAATCTGCCGGGCCTTGATGGGTATGCAGGCGATCCCGGCCATCTGCCTTGCACTTATCTGCTACAATTAACTAGTGTGGAAGTTCGATATAATAATTAAATCGAGTAGCACGACAAATATGCATGGCATAAAAAACAAGGGTTCCTGCGACGATGACGAGCAGCTGCGAACAGGATTATCCGGTCAGGACAACCGGCTTGCCCGTGAAGTCACCGTACCGGGCCGCCGCCGCTCCCACCGCGTCCCGTTCCCTCCTGTTGAGCGGACGGAACGGGTTCAGCAGGATCGCGGTACTCTTCTTCGCTACGTCTCTCCGCCACGTCCCCGCCACTTTGCCGTCAATCACGATGACCGCGGTCAGGGCATTTCCCCTTGCAATCAGCTCTTCGACGTCCCGCTCCCCGGCAAGATCGCTCCGGTCCTTATAGGCGATCAGGTATTCGTCATAGATCGACAGGAGGAATCCCACGGTCGCGGGAGGTGCAGGGATCTCCTCAGCGGGGAAGGACCAGAACGTCCTGCTGCCGGATTGTATCTGCTCCATCTCCGCCCGGATCGCATCGAGGCCGGCCTCCGCGTCCTGCCGGGAAAGCCCCGACCACCAGGAAAAGTCCTTCAGCTGCGCTGGTCCATGGCTCAAAAAATACCTGCGGGCGAGGAGTTCCAGGGACTCCTCACGGGTCAGATCCCGGGATCTTTTCACCCGGTTTTCGACAAGGGTATACGTGAACTGTTTCCCGCGGCGGGGCCCGCTGCAGATGAGCCCGTCCAGTTCTGCCTGCATGACGATGTGAGCCAGCTTTTGGACATCGGTTGCAATCCCGGCTTTTGCCAGCAGGGCCTTCAGTTCCTGCCGGGTGAGAAATGTACTACTTTCCAGGGCTTGAACAATCGTTGCGGTACTCGTTGCGAATATGTCGCTGGTCAGCCCGATCCTCCGGTTTGAGCCCGCGACGGTCGCCCGCACGCCCTCGGCCGTGAGAGCCGTCATCCAGCGGAGATCCTCCGGCAGGATGAAGTGCCAGGTCGGGCGGAGCACGTGGGTCCGCAGGATCTCCCCGCTGTTGAATGCCTTTTCGATATCCGCATCGGTCGATTGGTTCAGACGGAGACCGAGAGCCCATTTCGCCATGGGAAAATCCTGGGCCTGGACTGCTCCCAAATGGCCGACGACATCCGCCGGGCTCCGGAACCGCGAACCGGTCAGGCTCGTATTGTGCAGCCTTGTCGTGAGGATATCCGGTCCATGCATGTCCAACGCCTTCCCGGGATTCCTTGATCGGGACACCGCTCTTCTGTATCGGTCGCCGGTTGAAAAACCTGTTGTTCCCGGCACCAGGTGTTCCGATACCAATTATTATGACCTTTCCTGCGGGATCAGGATTTCCATGGCAACTGTAGTCCATATCGATGTACCGGCAGAGGATTCCGAGCGTGCGAAGAAGTTCTACTCCGCGATGTTCGGGTGGAAATTCACCCTTGTCCCGGAGTTCCAGTACAACCTTTTCACAACCGAGAACCTTGACGGCACACCGGGAGTCGGGGGCGGGCTCGGGAAACGGATGGAGCCCTCGCAGCGGATGATGAACTATTTCGGCGTCAAATCGATCGATGCAGCCATGGAGCAGGTGAAGAAACTCGGGGGGATGGTCCACTCGAAGAAGATGGTCGTTCCCGGTATGGGCTATCTCGCAAACTGCATGGACACCGAGGGGAACATGTTCGGGCTCTGGGAAGAAAACCCGAAAGCAAAGTAGGATCCTGCAGGGATCATCCCTTTTTGCCCGCCAAGGTGTATCGCGGCGGCGGAGCAGCCCGTGTGCGGATTCCTTAACCAGCTGGCAGCCGATCTTCCTTCCGGAAGATGCCGCGGCTGAATCCCTGGGGCGTGACCATGGAGGTGACACGGACTCTGACCGTGAACGGGCGGGAGGAATGGCGCTCGTGGCTCGAGGCCAACCATGACCGTGAGCGGGAGATCTGGCTGGTCTTTTACCGGAAGGCGACCGGGAAACAGACGGTCTCGCTTCCGGAGGCACAGGATGAGGCGCTCTGTTTTGGCTGGGTTGACAGCATCGAAAAGAAGCTCGACGAGGAACGGTATGCCCTCCGGTTCACTCCGCGGAAGAAGGGGTCGCACTGGTCGGAGGGCAACCTCAGCCGGGCACGGGTGTTGATCGCAGAGGGAAAGATGACCGTTTCCGGGTTTGTCGCACTCCCTGCGGAGTACCGCGGGGAATCATCCGGCTCGCGATCACGACCGGTGCGTGATATCCGGCACGGTGACACGGCAGCGGGTTCTCCGGCAGGACGGGGGCCGGTCGCTATTTTTCGACGAGGACGCTAAAACCGCCGTACGCCATCCTTGTGAGATCGAACGGCATCTCTTTGCCGGTGAACTCCGGGTTGTTCATCACCGGGTCGCTCATGACCAGACCGTTGATCCTGTCACGGTCTGCCCTTGATTTGAAGACGATGAACGAGAAGATCACCTTCTCGTCCGGTTTTGCCATCACCATCTGCGGGAACCGCATCCCGGTCATACCTCCGGGCATCTCGGGTGACAGGTCGTCTCCTACGCACTCGAAATACTCAAGCGCCCCGTGTTTCTTCCATACTTCTGCGCCCATCTTTGCCATTGCACGGTACGCATCCATGTTCTTCTCGGGAACAGCGATGACGAATCCATCGACATACTTCATCTGGTTTCAGCTCCTTCTCCCTGCCCGTTGCCGGCAGATGGTATATACCTGTCGCGGTGTTTCAGATTCTGCAGGATACCCCGTCCCGCCATTGCTGACTCCCGGTGAAAAAAAGACCGGGCGAAAAAAACGTGGAGGAGAGAGGGGAGAAACAGAATGGCTCCTGCAGGAAGAAGGGATTAAGGAAAGCTGGATGGACGGCTGTCGCAGCAGGAGAAACAGTATCGTTCCTGCAGAAAACGGGCGGGTAAGGAGAGATAGATCGCCGGTGATGTCTTATTCTGCCGGTCCGAACCGGAATCCTCCCTCCGGCACCCGGATCTCGAACCGTGCCCCGGCACCCGGTTCGCCGGTCTCCTGGATGGAGATCCCCGTAATCGAGAGGATCTCCCGGGCAAGGAAGAGGCCGGGTCCGCCCCTCCCCTTGTAGTCCCATCCGAAGATCCGCTCCTTCTCTTCCGCAGGAATACCGGATCCGCAGTCCTCGACGAGGATCGTACAGGTCTTCGCGTCTTTCCGGTACCGGATTGTGATGACCGGTGAACCCGACCCGCGGACGAGGGCGTTCTCCATAAGGGTGACAAAAACATCCTCAAGCATCGGGTCGGCGTAGACCTCGAGACTGCCGAGGTCAACAGTGCGCGAGATCCGCAAGGCATCCAGGTGGGAGAGCGCGCTGAGCAGGACGTAATTCGCGTTCTGCCAGCGGGGCTCCTGGATCCCGAGGTCCTGGTATTTTTTCGCGAAACGGAGGGAACTTTCGACATCCTGGATGATCTCCAGACCTTTCCCGAGTAAAGGCTGCGCATCCCCGCTGCAACCGGCGCTCCTGATGAGCTGGAAATATCCTGCAAGAGAGAAGATTCCGGTCTGGACATCCTGGAAGGTGAGCCGGTTCAGCAGGGTCAGCCTCTTCCGCGCCTGGAGGAGTGCCTGCTCGTTCCTGCTCAGGGACTGGTAGTTCTGCCGGAGTTCCTCCTCAATGGCGGTCAGCTGCTGGTTTGCGGCACTGAGCTCCTCGTTCTTCCGGACCAACTCGCCGGTCTTTTTCCTGACTTCGCGCCGCAGCGCGAAGCTCATGACGACAAAGAGGATGGCAAAGCCGGCGACACCTGCAAGAATCCATACCACATAATCCGGAATCACTCCCCTGGTACCCTTCATGCCAAAATATTTTTGAATTGTCTTGCTGTACGTGGATGAAGGATCATTCTTCCCGTCGACAAGGTAGTGATCGATTGCCTCCAGGAGATCGGCGTTCCTTCCCTCCGGCGCTGCAAATACGATTAATGAGGGATTGAACATCACGGGAGTCTCGGAAAGGTGGTATCTGTCCGCGGCCTGCTCACTTGCAATATTGAATCCGACAAGAGCGTCCGCACCACCTGCTGCGGTTGTCGCGAAGGCTTCCTCAATGGTCTCCTTTTCAACGTACGTAACGTTGATGTTGAATTTTTTCGCGTAATCACGGAAGGCGATCCCATTGAAATCCCCTTTTAAGGTTGCGACCCGCTTACCGTCAAGATCGAGAACCGTCCGGATGCCGGATCCGCCCGGTGCATACACCTGGGTCCAGGCAGACAGAACCGGCTCACGGTTAAAATCGTAGAGGCTCCCGCGTTCCGCTGTCTCGACCACTCCCGGCATGAGATCGATCTCGCCTTTGGACAAACGATCCCAGTTTTCCGCGAGCGTCCCATGGACCCAGATGATATTCCAGCCCTCCTGTGCGGCGATATCCTCAACCATGTCAAAAAAAATTCCTGCAGGCTTTCCGTTCTCATCGGTAAAGAGCGATGGCGGGACCTCGTGGAAGGCGACCCTGACATCCCGTGCGTCAACGGCCGGGAAAAAGAGTGCGGATATGATCAGAAGTACTGATGCCAGGAGAAACGCTCGTTTTATTAACTGAATTCTCCCGGCCATTGTTAAAGGAGTTGAGATCCAGGGATGGTGTGCATTGTCTGTCCGGGTTTTACAGGGAACCATTTTTATACCCGTGATCTGTTGATTAGCGTTAGTATTATAGAGGTTTTATTCTTTTTGGGTATTTTCAAGGTGATTCCCCGGTTTCCATAACGGGCGCATCAGTTGCCTTTTTTTGACCGAATCTGCTTCGAGGATAGCGATCCCGGTAAAAAATCTGATAAGAAAAATCCCGCCATATATACCTGTTAAGATCCCGTTCAGCACCGTATTCCCTACAAGAATGCCTGAACCACTATGGGGACACCTGTCACTGCCGGCATGTTTTTCATCGCATTCAGCGATGCAACAGTATGCCCCCGTTACCAGTCTTCCGGAAATTCCCCGCCCGCGAAACCATCGAAGGGGCCGGTGTCCGGCTCCACCGGGCGTTCGGGTATTCGCAGTTGCCGCTCTTCGACCCGTTCCTGATGCTGGACGATTTCCGGGCGAAACGACCGGAGGACTACCTCGCCGGGTTCCCCTGGCACCCGCACCGCGGGATCGAGACCGTGACTTACATGCTGGACGGGAGGGTCGAGCACGGGGACTCGATGGGGCATGCCGGGAACGTGACTGCCGGGGGCGTCCAGTGGATGACCGCTGGGTCCGGCATCATCCACCAGGAGATGCCAAAGCCGGTGGAAGGGAGGATGGGCGGGTTCCAGCTCTGGGTCAACCTGCCCCGGAAAAACAAGATGATGGAACCGCGGTACCAGGAGCTGGACGCTAGTGCAATCCCGGAGGTTACGGTGCAGGACGGCGCAAAGGTCAGGGTCATCAGCGGGAAGATCGAAGGGGTCACCGGCCCGGTACGGGACATCATCGCGGCTCCGGATTTTTTCGATGTGACGCTTCTGCCGGAGATTTCATTCACGCTCCCGGTCCGGCCCGGCTATATGGTTGCGGTGTACGGGACGAGCGGATCGGCAGGTTTTGATCCGGGCCGGAAGGACGAGATTTCCAACCGGACGATGGTCCTGTTTGCGGAAGGGACACGATCGTTGGATTTCCGTGCCGGCAGGAACGGCGCGAGGTTCCTTTATTTTTCCGGCAAACCCCTCCGCGAGCCAGTCGCATGGGGCGGGCCGATCGTGATGAACACGGATGAGGAGCTCCGGCAGGCGTTCGAGGAGTACCGGGACGGGACCTTCATCCGGAAGAGACCGCCGGCACCGGCCGGCACGAGGAGGTTTGGGGGAGAGGCGTACTGGGGGCACCAATAATCTCTGATCCACGGGCAGATCAATGAAGAACCCCTCCAGAAAGCGCACCCGCCGTCGTCTACCCGGTCAGCTCCGTAACCTTATCGCACCGTTATGTCATACCCCATCGACAAAATATTCTTCCGGCCTCCGGATTCGACGACCCGTGCAGAAAAATCCACGGCCCTTGTTTCCCCACGAACGGTCCGGAACCTGACATGGCGGCCCCTGACTACCCCTTTTACGAGGAGCTCGTTGATGATATCATCGCGCTGGCTCTGGTTCTCCCACTGGAAGATCTCCATGAACGACCGGTTGAGAAGATCCTCCCGCGGATACCCGATCCAGGTCTCGAACTCGGGATTGAGATCGATGATGGCATGGGTATCGAGATCGGTGATCGCGATCAGGAGCGGGCTTGACTTGAAGACCGCGGCGAATTTCTGCTCTGATTCCTGCAACTGGTGTTCGACACGTTTCCTCTCAGTGATGTCCTGGATAACACCAAGGACTATGCGGTGATCCGAATCATAGACGGCAAGCGAATGGATATCCCGCAGGGCGCCATCGGCCGGGCGCCGGATTTTGAATTCGATGTCATAGGGTTTGCCTTCGGTGATGAGCAGGCGCAGTGCATCATCAAGTGCAGAACGGTATTCGGGCAGCGGGATCTTCTGGACCTCGTCGAGCGGGCTCTCCTTCCTGCCGACGCCATAGATGGCCCGGGCACCCTCTGAATCGATCATAGTCTTCGTATCAAGGTGCAGCTCCCAGTGCCCGACCTTCGCAACGAGCTCCGCCCGGCGAAGCCGCCCCTCGCTCTGCAAAATGCGATCATGGCTCTCTTTCAGTTCGTCATACTGAGAACGGAGTTCTTCTTCCGTGGCAGCAATCTGCTCGTACGCGGCGCGGAGCCCGTCTTCGGCAATTTTCCGTTCTGTGATATCGGAATGCGTCCCGGTCATGCGAACCGCATTGCCGTTCTCATCCCGTCCGGTAACCTTCCCCCGCGAGAGCACCCATTTCCAGGAACCGTCTTTGGTCCTGAGCCGCTGTTCTGCGCTGAAAATTTCAGTCCTGCCTTCAATGTATGCGTTCAGTGCGGAGTAGGTTCGCGGCAGATCATCAGGATTGACCAGGTCCGTCCATTTCTGCGCGACCTGGGATATCTCATCCGGCCTGTACCCGATGATCTCGCACCCTCGCGGGCTTAAGTAATAAGACCCCGTCGGAAGGTTTACGTCCCAGATCCCGTCATTCGCCCCCTCGAGGGCGAACCGCAGGCGCTCCTCGTTCCTGGTCAAAGCATCGGAAAACCGCTTGCTCTCCACGGCCTTTTTGACCTTGTGGGCGAGCTCGGCGAACTGGGCCCTCGGATCGCCGCCTTTCTGGAGGTAGAAGTCAACGCCATTGTTGATCGCCGCGATCACGACCTCCTCGCGTCCCTTCCCGGTAAAGAGGATGAATGGAAGGTTGCCGAAGGATGCCCTGACCTCCTGCAGGAACGCGATGCCGTCCATTCCGGGCATCTGGTAGTCGGAGATAACCGCATCGTACACTGTGGACTTCAGGGACGTGAGGGCTGCCGGGGCGGATAACTTTGTTTCGACGGAAAAATCATCGGTCTTCTCAAGGAACAGTTTTCCGATCTCGAGGAGGCCTGGTTCGTCGTCAACATACAGCACGGAATACATGCCATATTCTCCGAACCGGATATTATCGGACATCTGATAAAAAAGATTGCCCGATTCCCCGGCGGTCCCCTTTCACCGGCATTCGGACCGCGTATTATGATACGCCCGAATCCTGTCATTATGCATCAGGGATTCTTCGAGGATTAGCTCAAGAGGCTCAGGAGCCGGAAGGCCACTCCCCCGAGCCCGATGGCGACGATGATCTCTGCCGCGGATATTGCGAGCGCCCGCTTCCAGCCGAACTCCGAAGCAAGCACGAGGATCGCGGCGAGGCACGGGACGTACAGCATCGAGACGAGTGCGAGCACGATGAGCTGTACAGGTGTCAGGATCGCGGCAAAGTCCGTCGTCCCGAAGATCACCGCGAGCGTTAAGATGGTCAGTTCCTTCCGAACAATCCCGAAGATGAGGAGGATCCCCGTGACTGCCGGGAGCCCGAGCCAGAGTACGGTGACGGGCGTGAGGAGCTCGTTGACCGGGTCGAGGATGCCGGCGGCATACAGCGCCTGGATCGCAGCGCTCCCGATGATGTAGGCGGGGAGGACGATCCAGAGGAGCGATTTTGTCCGGGTCCAGGTCTGTTTCAGCACCACGGTTGCGGAAGGGATGTGATACTCCGGCATCTCCATGATGAGCCCGGTGGATTCGCCCGGCACGGCTTTGAACGCGATCCTCCCGAGCACGATGATTAAAAGGATATCGAAGGCATAGAGTGCGAGCGCCCACCAGATGTTGACGAACGCGGCCACGAGCCCGAGGATGACCACGGTGCGGGCCGTGCAGGGTACGAGGGTGACGAGGAACGCCGCGAGGAACTTCTGCTTCTGCGATTCCATGATCCGGCACGAGTAGATGGCAGGGACATTGCAGCCGTACCCGAGGATGAGCGGGATGATCGCCTTCCCGTGGAGCCCGAGCTTATGCATGCCCCGGTCGAGCATCACGGAGATGCGGGTCAGATACCCCGAGTCCTCGAGTACCGCGAGCAGGAGGTAGAACGGCAACACGTAGGGAATGACAAGAGTAACACCCGCGACAAATCCCGTGAACGCCCCGTTCCAGAGAATGTCCTCAACCGGCCCGGTGATGACGGGTTCATACTGCTCGAACTGCGAGAGGAAATCTGCAAGGAATCCCGAGATCTCCGCGCCCATGCCAAACGTCCAGACAAGGAGCCCGCCAATCATCGCGATGATCGCGAGGTACCCGAGGATTGGGTGGAGGGCAAGAGCGTCGATCCGGTCCGTCAGCCCCTTCATGTCCCGGCCTGCCGGCGAATCGATGGTGACAACTTCAGCTGCGATCCGGTCTGCGACGTGGTAGCGTTCCGCGCTCATGACGACGCATGCCGGCTCGCCGTGCATCGCCTCGATCTCGCTGCTGAGCCGGTCCGCGGTCGCAATGACGGAGGGGGCCTTTTCCTCAACAATCTTCCGGATCTCCCCATCCCGCTCGAGCAGCTTGATTGCCGTCCAGCGGACCGGGTACGGGATCGTAAGGTGTCCGAGGAGCGGGATGAGCGACCCGATCCGGTCCTCGACCTCCTTCCCGTACCGGAGGACCGGCGGCACCGGTTTTTTAATGAGCACATCGAGGACAGCGTCCGTCAGGGTATCGATCCCCTTCCCCCGGATAGCAACCGTAGGGACTACGGGAACGCCGAGAAGGTCCGCGAGCTTGCCCGTGTCGATCCGGATCCCCTTCTTTGCCGCGAGGTCGACCTGGTTGACCGCGACCAGCATCGGCGGGGCAAGCTCCAGGAGCTGGATCGTGAAGAAGAGGTTGCGCTCCAGTGCCGCGGCGTCGACGACGTTGACGACCGCGTCCGGGCGTTCGAGCGCGATGAAGTCCCGGGAGACGAGTTCCTCCATCGAGTACGTAGAGAAGGAGTAGATGCCGGGCAGGTCGATGACCCGGATGCGACGCCCCTTGTGAAGGAGGAGGCCCTCCGCCCGCTCGACCGTCTTGCCCGGCCAGTTGCCGATGATCTGGTCGATCCCGGTCAGCTGGTTGAAGATCGCGCTCTTCCCGACATTCGCGTTGCCGGCAAGCGCAACCGTGGCATGAGCATCCCGGACTTTCTCATCCGGCTTTTTTCCGCAGGCGTTGCAGTCCCCGCAGCCGCAGCCCTTCATGCCCGCCCTCCGTTGCACGGACGAAGTGCAATCCCCTGTGCGACCGACCGGTCAAGCGCGAGCGTGGTCTGGCGCACCGCAATCGTGACCGGCCCTCCGCCCGGGATTTTTCTCAGCAGCGTGACGGTAGTCCCGGGCGTGAGCCCCAGATCGGTGAGGCGCTGCACGACCCGGCCGTCCCCGCGGACGGATGCGATCGATCCTTTCTGTTCCGGGCCGAGATCGGTGACCGGAAAACATGGTCCCCGGGAGCCGGGCACGAGGCTGGCTTCATGATATTGTTCCGAATTTTGCTGTGTCATCTTGCCTGATGTTTAGGTATCCCTAAATATTAAATGTTTAGGTCCCCCTAAATCCTGGCCATCCAAATTCCCTGCGGGCCAGGTTCCCCGCACTCCGACGGAGAATCATGGTGCCGGATGCCGGATATCGGCGAGTGGACATTTATCTCCGACGGGGAATTATCGAAAAGGGAACCTCTCAGGAATCGATCCCAATGTCCGGAGGTATACCCCCAGAACAGATCTTCAGACAGAACGCGAATACGAGGCGATTTTTACGGCGTGATTTTCCTCAGGATCCGGTACAGGCAGGATTGTCCGGATCCGGAATAATCCTCGCTTATAACTGTGCTAAAAAGAACTTTTTCCGGGCACGATTTATGGGTATTTGCGCCAAACGGGACGCAAATTGCGGTTTTCGTAAAATACGTGTGCAGATTTGTGGCAAAACCGTGCCGGTCGGGGTCTGGAAAAGGGGAATCCGGGCTTGGATTGGGGCCGGATTTGAGGTACTCGTATACCAGCATTTCAAGAGGAAGGGAGATTCCCGACAAGGTCACTTTCGCTCCATGGTACGATATGCTTAATACCCCCGATCCTTCAGATTATGGAATAGGGAATCTTCATGAAAGGGTTTGTCCCAACGCCACCGGAAGTCGTCGATCTCATGGTGGAGAAATTATTTCGCGGGACATCTCCAAGACCCGATGATGCTTTTCTTGATCCTGGTTGTGGAAGAGGGGCATTCATTGATGGAATTATCCGGTGGTGCAACAGTAACAACCGGGATCTTCCCTGCATTACCGGCATCGATTCCGATCCAAGACACATCGCGATAGCGCAGGAAAAATTTTCAGATTATCCTTCGATCCGGATCCTGCACGAAGATTTTCTTCTCAAAAATCCGGGAAAATTTAATTTTATTATCGCAAATCCTCCGTACGTTCCCATCACCGGTCTCAACGAGAATGAGAAAGTCCAGTATCGTTCGTTATTCCGGTCAGCAACCGGCAGGTTCGATCTCTATTTCCTTTTCTTCGAACAGGCGCTGAATTGTCTGGAGAAGAACGGGAGACTTGTCTTCGTCACTCCGGAAAAATTCCTGGCTGTGAAAAGTGCCTCTCAACTCAGAATCATCCTCTCTGGCTATAGCATCGATGAGATCGAATTTATCCACGAAAAATCGTTTGGAGATCTGGTAACATATCCTGCTGTATCGACGATAACTAACAAGAAAACACGAGCTGCCACTTCAATAATCCTGCGTAATGGGGAAATGAAAAAAGTCCGGCTCCCGGAGGATGGCTCATCAGCTTTCCCGATTATTTTCGGAAAACCGGAGAAGAAGGCAGGTTGCTGTACGCTCGGGGACATCTGCCATCGCATCAGTTGCGGGGTTGCGACCGGAGCCGATGCCGTGTTTGTCCGGAAACGGAAAGAGATCCCGCCCATCCTGAAAAAATATTCGTTCCCCACGATCACTGGCAGGGATTTATCCATCGATTCTTCAGAAGTCCGTTCCGATCTCGAGATGATCGTTCCGTACGAAACGAGCGGGAAACTGATCCCTGAGAACCAACTCGGGCCATTGGGGAATTATCTCCATGCCCCGGAGAACTATCCCCGCCTCCTGAAGAGAACCTGCACTGCCAGAAAACCATGGTATGCATTCCATGAGAACCCGCCGCTCGCCCAGATCCTGCAGCGGAAAATTCTTTGCAAGGATATCGCGGAACAACCATTTTTCCGGATCGATTATTCCGGCGACATAGTCCCCGGGCATTCGGTATACTACATCATCCCCAAGAATCCGGATATTCTCGAAAAGCTGCATGGGTATCTCAATTCCCCAGAAGTCCGGGTATGGCTGGAATCCCACTGCCAGCGTGCTGCGAACGGATTCCTCCGGCTGCAAAGCACAATATTGAAGCAGATCCCGGTTCCATTCAGCATCCTGGAAAACAAGTGGTTATCAAATCCGGAGGCCCTCCATCTTCAGGCTCCTGAAGATTCCGGTGAGATTGCCGGGTAAACGATGATGGAATGAAAACCCCCTTCGATGAAGTAATTGACAATATCGTGGCGGAACACTATCACAATCACCGCCAGCAGATGCATTCGGACATTGTCAGCCGCGGGATCTTCCGGAACCTGACGGAAAAATGCCCGGAGCTGAAACACGATATCGAATCGGGGGTCGTCAAGAGCTGGATCAATGTCGAATCCCCAACATGCAGGGGGAGGAAGATGGATCTCCTCATCGGGGAACCGGATACTTCCGGCGAACCCGATCTCCAGAAGGTGCGGATCTGCATCGAAAACAAGTCCGTGATAACGGCTCACCGGAACCGGGACGCCCGGTTCGACGATCTCTACGAAGTGCTGCAGGATCTCCACGGGATTAAATCCGAGATAATTATGGGCGCCACTGTCATGATTGGGATGGCTGGACGCGTGCTGAACATTCCCGATGGCGTTAAGTCCCATTTCAAGAAAAGGACGCACGAATTCGAAGAGACGGTCGTCCCGCGACTTTCAACCGGAGACCAGAAATTGTGGGAAGATTTTTCAGAAGACATCAGCGAGAACCGGGCAAACGATCCTGCAATGACGATAAAGAAGTTCCAGGCGCTCCCCACCCGGAAGATCGGGCTGACCCATGTTAAAGGCTATGATTCGATACTCTTCGTTCCGGTTTTCATCGATAACGTGAACCCTCCGTATCTTGCCCGAAAAAATGCCCTCGGGATCGATATCGATTCAGAGTACCAGAAGATGGTGGAGAAGATCTGTTTGGCGTACCGGACCCGGTGGCATTTGTGATTCATTTTTAGATTAGTCGGACACATCATTTCATCAGAATGTGATTTTTGTGCCCACGAAAAAATTCATTGGAATTGCAGTGATGATGGGCATTTTTTTCATCGTGTCTTTATTGTTGGTGTTGAGTCCGCTCGGGAGCTTTCCCGTAATGACTGCGGAAAAATTTGGACAAAATTATTCAGAACAACAAAGTCCTGCTTCTGATGTTACGGGAATACCGTCTCACGCATTCGTACTAGATGCAACTCTTCCGAGCGGCCCTGATAAGATTCTGGTTTATAAAGTCGTGCCTTTCCGATGCACACGTCGGGATGTAATCACCTTGGGGGAACAATTTGGTTTGAGTGCGGCAGACCGGATCAAGGAGGGTCGGGATGGCTTTGGCATCATGAAAGAGGATCATAGCATGCATGCATACCTGATGAATACCGGATGGGCCGAATTTACCAATAGCAACCGCGTTGATACTGTCAATTCAATTGACGTGCCGGAAAATCTTCCGTCAGATGACGAAGCAGTTCAGATTGCGACAACATTCCTTAGGGAACGCGATCTTTTCCCGGATGGCGCGGAATTCAAGAAAACAACTCACGGAAGAATTTACCAATTGGTCAGGAATGCAGAGAATAGTGTAACGTGGGAGGATATCAACGTCTGGTTTGGCAGGACACTGAATGGCTATCCGGTTGAAGGTACACAACTTATGCTCGCTATTGGCGGACGAGGGGATGTTATAGAATATTTCACAAACTGGAGGGAGTATGAACCGTACCGGGAACTTCCGGTGAAATCCCCGGAACGGGCATTCGAGGAGCTGAAAACCAAGAGAATTACAGCCGGGATGATTACCTGGGAAACAGTATCTATACGGGAAATATACCTTGCCTATCACACAAAGGCCGGGGCCGAAAAGGAATATTATCTTGAGCCGGTCTGGGTGTTTAAAGGCGACTTAATTGCTGATGGCAAACCTGTCCAATCTATTGTAGAATTCATCCCGGCGCTCACGGATGACTCATTTTCGTCCATAGCTGTCTCGTCATCTCAGGCGGCGTCAGATAAGTTGATCACCATTGATCCGATCTCTTCTCGTTGCGTCAATGAATCGTTCAACATCACGGGAACAACCAGCCTTCCTTCTGGATCAGAACTTCAGATTGAGATTTACCGGGGGAGTTACAATCCGGGTATCAATCCTTTCGAAAATCCATGGTACGATCATATCGGGAATAAAACGAAAGTTACCTATGATGAAACAAGAGGAACCATCTGGTCGTACACGTTAAATACAACCGGCTCCTGGCCGGACGAGTACCTCTTTTACGTAGTATTTATCGAAGATGAGACGGTTCAGAACGTCTCAATCTTCAACCTGGACTTCCCCTGAATTGATCGGCCTTCTCTTCAGGAAACCGGAACGACCGCATAGTCTATTCCCCCGGACAATGCCCGGGCTCATGATAGTCCGACACAAAACCGTCGGCAGGTCCGGTGATGCCGGTAAATATCGCAAGCAGGGAGCCGGGCTTTTCATGGATTTTCAACGACACTCAAACAATAATCGTGGAAACCACCTTTGTGTTTACGTGCTGTGCAGGTCGGGAGAAATATTGGAAGTACTTCTTCTCCGACGGAGACTTCCGTTCTTGTCTGTCAGATGCCAGCTGGTGAGCAACCATCTCCGACGGAGAATGTCTAAAGAGGGAACTTCAGGGCGACCATTTCCCACGTCCGGTGGTATACTTCCGCCAATATCTTCAAAGAGAACGCGAATACGGGGCGATTTTTGCAGCGTGATTTTCCTCAGGCTCTGGTACAGGCAGGGGTTGTGCGGATCCGGAGCGATCCTAGCTCCAAACTGTGCTAAAAGGAACTTTTTCAGGGCATGATTTATAGGGATTTACGGCAAACTGAGCACATATTGAGGTTATCGAAGAATTAGTGTGCAGGCTTATGGCAAAACCGTGCCGGTCGGGGGGTGAAAAAGGGGAATCCGGGCTTGGAATGCGGCTGGATTGGAGGGGTAGAAACTTATGATTTTACAGGAAATTCAAGCGAAATTTTATTTTAACTGAAATCATCATTAAAAAATAGAAACATTGAATGAATAAAATTCAATGGAAATATGTGAATGTGCTATGAATTTCATTCTAGATCTCCGGATTCTTTTTTTCGATATATGGTCTTATAAATGAGATGATGGACATGAGTATTAATGCCATACTAATTGGGGAAGCAAAATTGATCGTCATAGGGAATGCAAACAAAATTAAAATCCAAACCCCTATCCCCAAAAACAAACAAGCTGCACTGAACCATTGTTCCTTTTTTCTATTTCCATTTAGGCTGTATAAAAATCTAAACAGTAAGTACATGACGAAAATGATTTCAGCTGTGTAGATTGTTATTGAAAAAATTAAAAATCCTGCAGCGAAAAATTCCCCATAAGTATTGGCAATAAGAGTTGCGAAAAAAATTAACAAATAAACAAAAGGTATGATGAATATAAAAATTGTCAAATCTTTAAGCATTTCGACATTTGCCCTTTTTGCGTTCTCACTCTTTGAATGTCGATAAATTCGAATATAACGAAATGCATCGATTACTACAACACACGAAATTATAAAAAATAAAACGGTTGAAAGAAATGAAAAAAATTTGGCGTAATTGTTATTATTGTTTTGATTTGTCTGAAGATTCAAATGATTATATAATGACGAATTGCTTGTGCAGTTTATTTGAGAAAATTGTTTCTCGCAATTGGCTCGTAAAGAAAAATTGGAATAATTTGAAATTGGCGATGCAGAATTTTCAGAGGATGAAATATAACCTATACAATTTTGTTCTGGTTTAATATTTTCACATTCTGTACTAAAAGAAAAATTCGATAAAACATTAGAGGAATCTGAAAAATTGAGCAATGAAATATTGTTGAAGAAAAGAGCAATAACAAGAAAAACGCCCATAATTGCGAACAATCGATGATTACTGAGTAAAAAGTCTCTTAAAGCATATTCGGATTTGGTTGCTGATTCATCGGTCAAAACATGAAGGCAATTTGAACAGATATCGTTATCATCACTATTTGGCCAGTTACAATGTGGACATTTTTCATCTATTCTCAAATGAATAATCATCCATTAGGTTATATATGATATTCGTTGAAAACAAAAGACATGGAATTGAATAAGAAAATTCAGTACTGGTGAAAAATAGAAAATGTGAATTTGAGATTAATATGAATCGAAATATGGATTTAGTTCGGAAAATACTCTTTGAGATTGAGGCTCAAAATGATACCCTATCTAACAAAATTGTGGTTGAAGGTTATTCTGAAAATGAAATTAAATACCACCTTGCGATAATGAATGATGCAGGTTTTTTTGAAGCAACTGTTGCGAAAATAAGTGGATCAAAATATCCTTTGATAGTTCCCTCTAGATTAACATGGTTCGGACACGATTTTCTTGATGCAAGTCGAGATGAGAATCGATGGAACCAAGCAAAAGGAGTAGTAAAGAAATTGGGAAGTAGTGTAACCTTTGACGTATTCAAAACAATATTGGTTCAAATAATGACATCACAAATCCCAAAATTTTAATTTTTATTTTTAAAAAACAATACATCTCCACGAGAGTCTTTTCCCACGATCACCTTTATCACCCCTCATGCCTAATTTTATAGACCCACGCTTAGTGCCCGTTTAACGGGACGGCATGGAGCACAGCAATGGCAGAAGTGGTTGAGGTTTTAGTACCCGGCGGGAAGGCGACAGCCGGTCCGCCGCTCGGGCCTGCGCTCGGACCACTCGGTATCAACGTGAAGGCAGTCATCGACGAGATCAACAAGAAGACCGGCACATTCAACGGAATGCAGGTCCCGGTCAAGGTCACGGTCGACGACAAGAAGCAGTTCACGGTTGAAGTGGGCGTACCGCCCACATCGGCGCTCATCAAGAAAGAGGCCGGTATCGAGAAGGGATCCGCAGAGCCCAGCACCAAGGTTGCAGGCAACCTTAACTTTGACGCCGCTGTCCGGATTGCCAAGATGAAGATCGACGGCATGCTCTCCTACGAGCTGAAGACCGCAGTCAGAGAGGTCATCGGCACGTGCGTCAGTATGGGCGTCACCGTTGACGGCAAGAGGGCAAAAGACGTCCTCGTTGCGATCAGCGAAGGCAAGTACGACAGCGCCATCAAGTAACTGTTCGGTAAGAAGAACCCATAGAAGATCGTCACCGACGGTCGCATAACTATGGAGGTAGCTGATGGTTGAAAAGGCCAAAATACTGGAAGCCGTAAAAACGGCTGTTGAAAAAGCGCCCAAGCGACAATTCTCCGAGAGTATTGATATCACCATCAATCTCAAGAATATCGACATGGCGCAACCGAAGAATCGTATCGACGAGACGATTCTCCTCCCCAACGGCACCGGTGAGAACATCGGCATCTGTGTCCTCGGCAAAGGCGACATCGTCACCCAGGCCAAGGATGCGAAGGTCGACCTGATCATGGGCCCCGAAGAGATCGAGAAACTCGGCGGGCAGCCCCGTGAGGCACGCAGGGTCGCGGCAAAGTACCGGTTCTTCCTCGCAGAGACCGCGGTCATGCCGCAGGTCGGCAGGTTCCTGGGCCCCCGGCTCGGTCCGCGGGGCAGGATGCCGATGCCGATCGCCGGCGGGCAGGACATCCGCCCGATCGTCGAGCGCCTGCGCAACTCCGTCAAGATCCGTACGAAGGACAAGACCGTGTTCTCCACCAAGGTCGGATCGACGACGATGAAGCCCGAGCAGGTCGCCGAGAACATCGAGGCGATCGTGAAAAGGATCGAATCCGTCCTCGAGCAGGGACCGCTCAACATCCGGTCGATCTACGTCAAGACCACGATGGGCCCCGCAGTGAGGCTGGTGTAAATGGCACTCTATACCCACCACCTGCCGGCCTGGAAGAAGGAAGAGGTCGAGGAGATCAAGAAGCACGCCGGGAAGTACACGCTGGTCGGGCTCGTTGACATGTACGGCATCCCCGCCGCACAGGTCCAGCAGATCCGGCGCAACCTCCGCGGCAAAGCGGTCATCAAGGTCGTGCGCAACACGCTGATCGAACACGCGCTCGGCGAGATTGGCGGGAAGGTCAAGGGGCTCGACAAGTACATCTCCGGGCACTCTGCCATGATCTTCACGAACGACAACCCGTTCAAACTCTTCAAGTCGCTCGAGAAGACCAAGACCAAGATGGCAGCAAAGCCCGGCGAGACAGCGCCCGAAGACATCGTGATCGGGAAGGGCCCGACGTCGTTCAAGCCCGGCCCGATCGTGGGCGAGCTCCAGCAGGCAGGCATTCCCGCAGCAATCGAAGGCGGCAAGGTCAAGATCCGCGAGACCAAGACGATCGTCAAGAAAGGCGCCGTCATCAGCAAGAAAGTTGCTGACGTGCTCATCAAGCTCGACATCAAACCCATGGACGTTGGCCTGAAGCTCCAGGCTGCGTTCTTTGAGGACGACCTGTACGAACCGTCGGTCCTTGCAATCGACGAGGACGCGATCCTTGCCCAGGTCCAGCTCGCGGCCCGGCAGGCGTTCAACCTGTCCGTGAACGCGGCGTTCCCGACCACGGAGACGATCGCGCCGATCATCACCAAGGCAGTCCGCGATGCACGCGGCCTTGCGGTCGAGGCAGCGATCTACGAGAAGGATGTCGTGGATGCGATCATCGGTAAAGCGCAGCGCGAGAGCATGGCGCTGAAGAACATCGTGAAATGAGATTGAAGATATTGAGGTGAACTACAATGGAGTACATTTACGCAGCACTTCTCCTGCACAAGGCAGGCAAGAAGGTCGACGAGAACGGAGTCAAGGCAGTCCTGACCTCCGCAGGTGCAAAGGTTGATGAGTCCCGGATCAAGGCACTGGTTGCCGCGCTCGATGGCGTGAACATCGAAGAGGCGATCAGCAAGGCAGCAGCGGCCCCGGTCGCAGTCGCAGCAGTGGCAGCCCCGGCAGCAGCGGCGGCAGCAGCCCCGGCAGCGGAAGAGAAGAAGGAAGACAAGAAGGCAGAAGAAGAGAGCGGCATGGCAGGGCTCGGCGCCCTGTTCGGGTAAACTCTTTTTTTCTTCTTCCTCGTATCGTACGTTCCGTTTTATTTCCCGCATTTGGGATGATATCGTTTTTTAAAAAGTTCTGCTCAGCCCGGGAGTCTCAACTCCCGTGGGTATTAATCAGCAAAAAAAAGTTCGGCTTTTCATAGTTATGGAACATTGATATTGTCAAGCGAGGTAAGAACAGCCCCCGTCGGGTCTGATATCGATAACTTATACGAAGTAGAACCATCCTTTACGCCAAAGACAATCTGGCCGGATATTTTCGATTCTGGAGGGATCGTTCCAGAAATGAGTTGGTTATCCAGTCCATAGGAAAATTTTCCGAGCGGCGGGCGCTTGTTAGTATTCAGATTATCAGAAAGTGCGAATGAGGCAGCGGTATATTCAAAGTCTTTGCTTTTATCATTATTCTGGAGAGTAACATCCAATACAAGAAAGATGTTGCCGGACTTTGGATTGAATTCCCCAAGTTCAGTTTTCTTCACTGCCGAATTGATCGTTACCCTGATCCCCCCATTCGCCGGTGTTCCTGTTGTCGTCACGACTGCAGTCGGAGCAGCCGGAGATACAAGTGTGGTAACCAGAGTCTCTGGAGCAGCCGTGGGATTCAGGATTTGTGCAGGTGTTGTAACTGTCGGGGAATCAGGTTGTGCAGAAGTCTGGGCATTTTGACCTGAAGTACATCCACTGCTCACAACGCATGCAGTGAGTAAAAGCAAGCATAAAGAACAGAATGCAACCTTTTTTTCCATCATCATGGGTAATCAGACGGAGGGTGATCGATAAAAAATCATAAGTCTTTCCTTTTATAATTCAGCAAAAATGGCACAACTCTGCCCGATCCTCCCGGCCGGTGGAAACTCCGTGAGCATCATCCCCTGTTTTCTGATTCTTTCCCGCCGTACCGGGACGATGAGTCGTGGAGGATCAGGTTCAATATCCCCTATCAGCCAGTACTCTTTATGCCATCCCCCATGGTCGGAAGGAAATTCGGCGTCGGCAGTATCCCGCAGGTCGCACCGGAGCAGGCAAAAGGCCTCCGCGTTGTCGGGATCTCGGGATCGAGCCGGGCGGAACCGGGCATGTCGAAGTCCGAGCGCCTGCTTCTGGAGGCCCTCGGCCGGTGCGAAGCCATCGGGTGCGAGACGAAGTTCATCCGGTTAAAAGACCTGAAGATCTACGAATGCGAAGGGAATTACTCGGAGAACCCCGCGGACTGTACGTACCCCTGCCAGACCTCCATGAAGTTCGGGGACGACCAGATGGATATCGTCTACACCGCGGTGCTTGACTGCGACGTCCTCTTTCTGGCAACGCCCATCCGGTGGAACAACCATTCCGCACTCGTCCAGAAATTCGTGGAGCGGATGAACTGCATCGAGAACCAGTACTCGTGGTTCGGCAACCGGATGATCCGGAACAAAGTGGCGGGGCTCATCATCATCGGGCACGTGGACGGCATGCAGCACGTTGCCGGCAACCTCCTCAACTTCTTCGCATGGCTCGGGTTCCATATCCCTGAGGTCTCGATCGCATCGTGGGTCGGGGAGAACGATGAGGATACGACAAAGGACTGGGAGCAGATCCGGAAAAACCGGTACACGCAGGAAGACCTCATCGACATGGTGAACAGCTCGCTCCGGCTCGCGAGGAGCCTGAAACAGCAGGTGTGTGAATGAGATGCCCCTGCCCGGCGGACAAAGCGCTTGGATAACCCCCCCCGTGATCCGCGGGGAGTTTCCCGGGTACGTGCCGGCCGGTCTCCCCCGGCAGAAACGCGAAGCATTTGCGGGGGCTTCATAAACCCCTGCGAGAGAGTACTATTCCGGTATCGTGCGGCCCCTTACCCCCCTCCTTAAGAAGCGCAGGATCCAGAGCGCAGTTCTCGAATTTGTCCCTGTATCCGGATTACGTCTGATTGTTGTGGAGCATCGCGATCCATGGTAAAAGAACCGTACAAATGGCTCGCATTTGCGCTCGCGGTCATCGTCATCATCACCGGTTCCGCATTTTCCCTCTTTGCCGTCCAGCAGGAAGATGCCCGGATGCGGGAGGTTCTCCTCAACGATGCACGGATTGCCGTCCAGAGCATCGATCCCGTAACCGTGGAGGCACTTTCGGGATCGCCCGCCGATCTCAACGACCCGGCGTACCTCACCCTGAAGGACCGGATGACACGGATACGGGCGGTCGATCCGTCTATCCGGTTCGTGTATCTCATCGGACAACGGGAGAACGGGGAATTTTTCTTCTACGGGGATTCCGAACCGCCGGAATCTGAGGACTACTCCCCGCCGGGCCAGTTGTATCCCGAGGCGACTGCTCTTGTCCGCGACGCCTTTTCTGCGGATGCGGCAAAGATCGGCGGACCCGACACCGATCGTTGGGGGACGTGGATCAGCAGCGTTGTCCCGGTCGCTGATCCGGCAACCGGCACAGTCATCGCCGTTTATGGCATGGACATCGATGCCCGTGACTGGAACCAGTACCTTTTTGCTGCCGCCCTGCCCGGCATCCTCGGGACCCTGCTCGCACTCGTGCTCGTTGCCGCATTCTTCATCATCCACCGCCGCAGCATAAAGGAGCACGAGCGGCTCGGACAGTCGGAGAAAGCCTACCGGACCATCTTCGAACATACCGGCAGCGCGACCATCCAGATGGAGGGAGACACAACGGTCTCCATGGTGAATGGCAGTTTCGAACAGCTGACCGGGTACACCCGCGAAGAGATCGAGGGCAGACGAAAATGGACAGAGTTCGTCCATCCGGACGACCTGCCGCGAATGATGGAATATCACCGCCTGCGGCGGGAGAACAGCACGGGAATACCGGTCCAGTACGAATTCCGGCTGATAACCAGAGACGGGGCAGAGAAGGATATCCTGCTCTCGATCGGGCTCATCCCGGGAACGATGAAGACGGTCGCAACGCTCGTGGACTTAACGGAAAAGAAAGAACTGGAACGAGCCGTACGGAAGACCGAAGAGCAGTACCAGCAGCTCGTCGAACTCGCAAACGACGGCATCGTCATCGTGAAGGACGGGATCATCCGGCGCTGCAATCCCGGTTTTGCCGCCATCACCCACTATCATGGAGACGAACTCATCGGAATGCCATTTGAACGGCTCGTCCATTCCGCTGACCGGGAGGTTGTCCTCGACCGCCACCGGAGAAGGCTTACGGGTGAACAGGGACTTCCCTCGGTCTACACGTTCCGGTTTATCTGGAAGGACGGCACGGTCCGGTGGGTTGAGCTCAACACGCGCCTTGTCGAATGGGACGAGGGTCCGGCGACCCTCAACATCGTACGGGACGTCACTGATCGCACGAAGATCGAGGACGCCCTCATCCTTGCAAACGAGAAGCTGAACCTCCTCTCCTCCGTGACCCGCCATGACGTCCTGAACCAGCTGCTGATCCTGAAGGGCTACCTCCATCTCTCGCTCCAGTCCCTGGATGATCAGGAAAAAACCAGGACCTTTATCGGGCGGGAGATAAACTCCGTCGCGACCATCGAGCACCAGATCCTGTTCACCAAAGACTACCAGGATATGGGCATCAGGGCACCGGTCTGGCAGGACGTCGGCATGATCCTGGTGCGGGCGAAGGGGGCGCTCCCCATGCGGGATGTCGCCGTAAAAACAGAGAGCGCCAACGTCGAGGTATTCGCGGACCCTCTCTTCGAAAAGGTCTTCTACAATTTAATCGACAATGCGCTCAAGCACGGCGGGGAGTCTCTCACGACCATCCGGGTGTCTGCTCACGAGACGGAGAAGGGGCTCGCAATCATCGTGGAGGATAACGGGAGCGGGATACCAGATGCCGAGAAACCCAGTCTCTTCGCCAAGGGCTACGGGAAACACACTGGTTTCGGGCTCTTCCTCTCCCGGGAGATCCTTGCCATTACCGGCATGACGATTGTCGAGAACGGGGTTGCCGGCAGGGGTGCCCGGTTCGAGATCACCATACCGCGGGGAGCGTACCGGTTTACGGACAGGAAAAACCAAAAATCCCTGTAAAACGGATCCCCCGGCTCTGCTCGCCGCCCTATTTTCGCTCGTGCACCCGGAGCAGGTCGTCCACGGCGTCCAGCCAGACCTTCTTTGCTTCGGCCGGGTCCATGCCCATCATAACATCGAACATAAGGCCGTTGATGAGGGCATGGCATGCCATCGCAAGGATCTTCGGATCAATCGAGGAGTGGATCAATCCCCGTGCCTTTCGCCTTTCGATGAACGTCTCGATGATCGACAGGTCGCCTTTGAGATCCTCCTCCATGATTTTCCGCAGGCCCCCGTCGCGGTGGGCAACGGCAATCATGTCCGAATAGATCTCACGGGAGGAATCGATGAACCTCAGGAGGTTGTCGAACAGGACGGCGGCACCCTCTGCAACGTCGCTGCCCCCGAACGAGCGTTCGAGGATTCCCGCGAGACGTTGCCGCTGGTACTCGGCGACCGCTGAAAAAAGATCAAGCTTACTCGGGTAGTACTGGTAGATCGCCGCCTTGGTCACGCCGAGCCGGGCTGCGATCTCCCCCATCGTTGTTGCAGAGTACCCTTTCTCCGTGAAGAGTGCAAGGGCCTCCGCGACGATCTTCTTCCGGACTTCGTCACGGTACCCGGGATACATCTTCGGCATGGTTCGTGGTACCTGTAAGTTACTCAGAGTAATTAAAATTACCCTGAGTAAGTTTAATCACCTTTGGTTGCCAATTTAGTCAGAATAATTCGGAACATGATTGTCATGGTAAAGGGAAAGAGTGCACGAATCGGACCATATATTCTCGCCATTGCATTCGCGGTATCGGTCGGGGTCCTGCTGCTATGATACTGGCAGAGGGGTGGGGAAGCAGGATCAGGTAATATTATATATCTCCAATATCCAGTATTAGCAAGTATCTTGCAATAAAAGATACCTTGCCAAATAGTGGATGGGCGGGCGGAGCCTGGTGAAAGAACCAGGAATTCCGGTCCGCTCCGTTCGCGGGAGATGCCGATGAATATCCAGTTCAAGAAGGGGGTGCTCGAGATCTGCGTTCTCGCAGTCCTGGCGCACAAGGACTGCTACGGGTATGAGCTCGTCAACGAGATCTCAAAGAGGATTGACATCTCCGAAGGGACAATCTACCCTCTCCTCCATCGCCTCAAGGACGAAGGGTATGTCACGACCTACCTGCAGGAATCTGCCGGGGGTCCGCCACGGAAGTATTACCGGCTGACAGAAGACGGAAGGAAAAAAGAGCATGAGCAGAAGGAAGAATGGACGAGGTTTGCGGCATCGGTGAATGCGCTCCTGGAAGGTTCGAACGATCATGAATGAACAGGAATTTATCCGGATCCTCAGGAGCAGGCTTGAGAGAACGCTTCCCGAGGAGGAACTTACCGATATCGTGGCTGACTATGCCGAGCACTTCCGGATCGGGAAGGCAGACGGCAGGTCGGAAGAAGACCTCCTCAGGTCGCTCGGTTCCCCCGAGGATCTTGCACGGGAGATCCGGGCAACCCATCTCGTCAAAAAAGCGGAAGATGTTAAGAGCTGCAAAAACCTCCTGCATGCGGTCGTCGCAACGCTCGGTCTCGGCCTCTTCAACCTGGTCTTTGTCGTATTCCCGTTCATCCTTCTCGTCGTAATCCTGTTCGTCATCGCGCTTGTCGGGGTTGTATGTGCGATCTTCGGGCCGGTTGCATTCGTACTTGCGCTCCTCCAGGTTACGGGGATTACCGCCGTTGCGGTCTGGCAGTCGCCGTTCTCCGTCGTGTTCCTCTCCATCGGGATCACGACGCTCGGGCTCCTGCTCGTCATCGGGGACTTCTACCTTGCACGGTTCTTCTACCGTATCGCCCTGCGATACCTCCGGTGGAACATCGGCATTATCACCGGTACGGAGAGTATACCATGACTGACGGTGGAAAGGAACAGCGGGTCTTCTCCGTTGAGACCCTGAGCGGGTATCTTTCCCGTCTCAACATGACCCGGGTCGTCCTCTGGCTGATCGCAATCACAATCGTATCGTTTGCCATCGGGTGCGGCATCCTTGCGCTCACCGAGGGATTCCCCCGCTCGGCCGATCATGGCGTCACGCTCCTGCGGCCCAGCACCAACCTCACCCCCAGCACGACGACGATCCCGCTGGATGGAGCGAAGGCTGGGGACGTGACGATCCTGCTGGGGGCCGGGGATCTCACGCTCACGGGAAATGCGCCAGACTCCGCACTCATGGAGGTGACATACTTCCCGCAGGACCCCGCATGGCAGCCGGATCTCGTTCTGGAGACGAACAATTCCCGGATATCCGCAACCCTGACCGACAGGGGAGAACACCGTAAGAAGGAGTCGTTGATAAACCACCACGCCGACACCTGGGAGGTCAGCCTGAACGGGAAGATCCCGATCCGCCTCGCCGTGAACCTCGGGGCAGGAGAGAACACCCTCATGCTTGGCACGCTCAACCTCGAAACCCTTTCCGTCGATACCGGTGCCGGAGACACCGTCATCGATCTTGGCGGTTACCAGGGCGGACGGTTCGATGCCGCGATCGCAAACGGTGTCGGCGACCTCACTCTCTCTATCCCGCGGGGGAGCAATACGAGGATCCGGGTGGATCAGGGTATCGGCGATATCACCGGGCCCGGATTTATCGAGTCCGATCATACCTATGTCATGCCGGGATTTTCCGCATCGAGGGAAGTCAATGAGATCACCCTGGACCAGGGTCTTGGTTCCATCACGCTGATAGCAGTATGAACGTCACTTACCATACAAGGAAAGAAAACAGAAGAACCATCTGGATAAGCATCATGGCAAGTATCCTGCTCGGGCTTTTCGTCCTCGCTGCACCGGTTGCGGCCGCAGAGGACGAGCCGACGGTCTTTGTCGAGAGCTACACGGTCACGCCGGCCGTCCTTGCGCCCGGCGATTACGGGACAATCTCCGTCATCATCCGCAGCACCGCAACAACGGCAACGGTCCAGGAATCGACCGGGAGCACGACCGGTGGCGGCATCGAGACCATCCGGAATACCGATATCCCGGTCCAGATCGACGCGATCGTCCTCGAAGAGAACGGGGTTACGAGCCTCTCGGAGTCGTACCGCAGGTTCGGGTCGCTCGGCCCCGGGCAGGCATCGACCGTGACGTTTGCGATCCAGGCCCCGGCAAAAGAAGGGATCTACTTCCCGGAGGTCTGGGTGGACATCAATGGCGGCAAGAGCGTCCGCTACCCGGTGCTCGTCAACGTGAACGCACAGAACCAGGTCCTCCGCGCCCCGACTCTCGTCGTTGGGAAGAGTCTTCCCGAGACCGTCAATCCCGGGGACGACTTCTCGGTTTCCCTGAAGATAACGAACGAGGGTATCCTCCGTGCCGGGCAGGTTGTGGTGGCGGTCAACACCAGCTCGAGTTCGATGGGGGTTGCGGGGTCCAATACGCTCACCCTGCACGATATCGAGGGCGGGGGATCGAAGAACGTCACGATCGATTTCCTGACCGACCGTACTGCCCCGACCGGCCTGCAGAAGATCAACCTCGGCTTTGACTACCAGCTCCCGGACGGGAGCATCAAGCACCAGGACGAGGTTGTCGAGGTCTACGTGAAGGGCAAAGCGGAACTCGGCTTCGTTACGGTCGACACAAGCCCCGCCCGGCTGACCGAAGGGACACCCTTCGACCTCACGATCCGGATCGAGAACACCGGCACCGGTGAGGCAAAACAGGTCTCGGCAACGATCGACCTGCCGGCAGAAGGGGTAAAAGAGGCCTTCATCGGCAAGATCAAGCCGGGCAACGATGCCCCTGTCATCTTCCTCCTCGAAGGGGCGGAAGCAGGCAACCATCCCTACAACCTCACGATCCACTACACCGACGACATGGGCGAACATGCGATGACCCGGCAGATGAACCTCCGGGTGCCGCCGACGGACACTACCGGAACGATCCTCCTCCTCCTCGTCATCCTCGCGATTGTCGGGTTCGCCGGGTACCGGTACTGGTACCTCCCCCGGAAAAACGGCGAGGGTACATTCCCATGGGAAAGAAAGAGTTAGGGGTCGCGTTCCTGCTTGCCCTGCGGTCACTCCAGCGGGGCAGCAGGTCGAGTGTGGTCTTAACGGTCATCATCATCGCGATGTGTTTCACGAATATGGTCTTCCTGCCCGGCCTCTTCAACGGGATCGGGGAAGGGATCATCACCCAGATCGTGGACTACGAGGTCGGCAACGTTCTCGTCGCCCCCAAGTCCGGCGAACAGTACGTGACGGACCTCGACGCAACGCTCGACCGCATCAACAGCATGCCCGGCGTCGCGCGGGCAACGCCCCACTTCTCCAAGGGGGCGACCCTCAAGTACCGCCAGCGGGTCCTCGGGGTCTCCGTGAAGGCGATCAAGCCCGGTGACGAGAAATACGTCTCTCCCCTGTACTCGAAGATGGTCACCGGCAGCTACCTTGGCGAGGACGACACCGGGGAGGTCATCATCGGAAAGCCGGTTGCAGGAGACGCAACCATCAAGCAGGAGGACGAGTTCCAGGCCTCGCTCGGCGGGGTCCGCGTCGGGGACGCGATCACCATCGAGTACGGCAACGGGTACACCAAAGACTACCGGGTGAAGGGGATTTACTCCACCGGCTGGAGCTCCACGGACAACAACGTCTTTGTGACCTGGTCCGACATGGAGCTGGTGGAAGGAAAGCCCCTCGATTACGCCGAGTATATCACGGTCAAAGCGAAGCCCGGCTATGACGAGAAGTATATCAAGGACACGCTCCAGCAGTACGGCGTCACCGAATATGTGCAGACGACCGGCGACCTCCTCAAGAAGGCAATGGGGAGCGTCATGCAGAGCTTCGCCATCATCAACATGGTCTCCCTTCTCGTCGGGATCATCATCACCACGGTCGTGCTCTTCATCGTCATCACCATCAAGACCCTCAACAGCCGCCGGCAGATCGGGATCCTGAAAGCGATCGGGGTGGACAAGGAGGTCATCATGCACACGTACGGCCTGCAGGTCGTCATCATGTCGCTCCTCGGTATTTTCTTCGGGATCATCATCACCGCGCTGATCGGGGTCTACCTTTCCGTCAATCCCATCGTGACACCCGAGTGGTCGGCGACCCTGTACCTGACCCCCCTTGACTATCTTACGAACTCCCTGATCCTGTTCATGGCGTCAGTCGTCGCCGGGTATGTCCCCGCATACCAGGTCTCCCGCGAGGACATCCAGTCTGCAATGAGGGCCTGATATGATCGAGATTACCGGTCTCAGGAGGACCTACCGCATGGGAGCCGTTGAGGTGAAGGCCCTCGACGGGCTGGATCTTACGATCGAGAAGGGGGAGTTCCTCGGCATCATGGGAGCAAGCGGGAGCGGCAAGACGACGCTCCTGCACCTGCTGGGGCTCCTCGACCAGCCCACCTCCGGCCGGATCCTCATCGACGGCCTCGATGTCTCGACCCTGACCGACTACGAGAAGACGATGTTCCGGCTCTACAAGCTCGGCTACGTCTTCCAGGACTACGCACTCGTCCCCGACCTTACCGTGCTGGAGAACGTCTCGCTGCCCGCGATGCTCCGGAAAGACCGGACGGAAGAGCAGGTGACAAAGGACAGTTTCTCCATCCTGCAGAAGATCGGCCTGTGCGACCGCAAAGACCACCTCCCCCGGGAACTCTCCGGCGGCCAGCAGCAGCGGGTCTCCATCGCCCGGGCGATGGTGAACAAGCCGGACATCCTCTTCGCCGATGAGCCGTGCGCCAACCTCGACTCGGAGAACTCCCGGATGGTGCTCGATCTCTTCCGGGAGATCAACGAGGAGATGAAGCAGACCATCATCATGGTCTCGCACGAGGACTGGCACAAGGAATATTTCCACCGGATCGTCCGGCTCAAGGACGGGAAGATCGTCAGCGACGGCTTGAACGAGAAGAAGCACGCCGGGCAGGGAACCGGGTAAGAAGTGCGGGGGAGTGTCCCGCGGAATGTTGCATTCCCCCGCGGGTTACGATCGCCTCCTCTTTTTTCAGGTACCGGGAACGGTTCCGGTCGTATCCCCAAGTAATGGCAACTGGCCGGAAAAATGAATGACGGAGCGGGGGTTCGCTCGCTTACGCCCGCTTACAACTGTTCGCGCAGGACGAAGGTCCGGCAGATCAGCCGGTTGTCCTTCATGACCGGCGTGCTCCGGAGCGACGCCTTGATCTTCAGCCCGTACTTGTTCTTGAGGGTGATGTTGCCGGCCCACGCATCAGTCTTGCGCGCGAAGAAGGCGTTCTTGTCGATCGCGTACGGGTCGCCGGGGTTCTGCAGTTCCCCGATATGCTTCCGGAGCATCTCGTGAGAGGTATACCCGATCTTCTTGGTGAACGCGGAATTGACGTACTCGATGTTGCCCATGGCATCGGTGATGACGACGATATCGTCCATGGTGTCGATCGCCGACGACATGACGAGGAGGTTCTCCCGCTCCTTCTGGAGGCTCTTGTTGGCCTCGAGGACCTCCATCTCGACACGCTTGCGCGCGGTGATGTCGTTGGAGAAGATCGCGATCATCATAACGGTGCCGGTGCTGTCGGAGATCGGGTAGATGTTGTTGTCGAACCACCGGCCGTTTGCCTCTTCCTCGAACCGGTTGGCTTTCCCGCCCATACCTGCCCGGATCTCCTCGGCCAGTTTCGTCGAGATCGCACCTGCGGGGATCAGTTCGAAGAACGAGGTCTTCACGAGGTCGGTGATCCGCTTCCCCGCTCGCTTTGCAAGCGTCTCGTTCAGGGCAAGAATATTCCCGTCCCGGTCGATGATGAAGAGGGCGTCCGTGGTCGCGTTCAGCAGGGCAACAATCGTCTGCTCCTGCTTCTTCATGCTCTCGTCCATCTGGTGCTTGTACAGGGCCATGTTGATGGTAATCCGGAGCGCCCGGTCGTCAACCGGCTTGATCAGATACCCGAAGGGTGCCGAGACCTTCGCCTTCTCGACCGTCGCCTCGTCCGACTGGCCGGTCAGGAAGATCACAGGAAGGGAGTATTTGGTGTGGATGATCTCTGCGGCCTCGATGCCGGTCATCGCCCCCTTGAGATGGATGTCCATCAGCACCAGGTCCGGCATCTGTTCACCGGCTGCCTGCACGGCATATTCGCCGGTGTCAGCAACGACCGGCACGTCATATCCCATGTCCTGCAGTTTGGCCTGGATATCCGCACCGGTGATAAATTCGTCTTCAACAACGAGGATACGCGCTTTTGTCATGCGATCATTCACCTTTCTGTTTCTGCGGGAATATAATCGTATAGTGTACGCCTGCTGCGGTTTCGATAGAGAGCTTCCCGTCCAGCTGCCGGGTGAGGCCGTTGATCAGCTGCATGCCCAGCGACCCTGCCCGCTCCAGGTTCGCGCCGGGGGGGACACCGACACCGTTGTCCCGGTAATCGAGAATGTAATTGTGATCTTCGAGGGTAAACGAGATGGTGATCTCCCCTTTCCGTCCCTGCGGAAAGGCATACTTGAGGGAGTTGGTGATCATCTCGTTGATGATCAGGCTGCAGGGCACCGCCTGGTCGATGCTGACATAGACATCCTTTGCGTTCGCCTTCCAGCTGACCTGTGCCGGGTTGACGTTGAAGGATTCCAGGAGGTACGTCACGATCTTGGTCAGGTAGTCGCCGTACTCGATCCGGTCGAGGCTCTTGCTCTGGTAGAGCTTCTCATGCACGAGCGCGATCGACTTGACCCGGTTCTGGCTGTCGGTCAGTGTGTCCTTGACCTTCGGGTCGTCGGTTTTCCGCGCCTGCATGGAGAGGAGGCTCGAGATGACCTGCAGGTTGTTCTTGACCCGGTGGTGGATCTCTTTTAAGAGATACTCTTTCTCGCGGAGCGAGGACTCGATCTGCGTCTCCATGGTCTTCCGGTCGGTGATGTCGTGGGCGACCCCGAGCACTGCATATGGCCCCCCGCCTTCTTCGTACAGGGGCATGAAGGTGGAGTCCAGCCAGATAGCCTTGCCGTTGCGGCTTGTCAGCTTATCCTCCCGCTTCATGATCTGACCGTTCGCAAGGACATTTTTAATGAGGTCCGGCCGTTCCTGTTGATTCGGATTCTGCGCAGGCTTGTCTTTGGTCGCCCCGATCACCTCCCGCAGACCTTCGCCGAGCAGCGTGGAGGCGAGCATGTTCGCGTACAGGATCCGGTGCGTGCCGTCGACGATGAAGATCGCGTCGGGCGAGCTCTCGGAGAGGATCCTGTACTTCTGCTCGCTCTGGCGGAGCGCATCCTCCGCCCGCTTGCGCTCGGTGATGTCCCGGATGATCGCCTGGACGGCCATCTCACCATCGAGCTCGATCCGGGTGAAACTCACTTCTGCATCGAACTCGATCCCGTCCAGTGTCCGGTATTTCCAGGTGAAGAGTGCCGACTCCCCTCCCAGGGCTTGTGCCAGCGACTCCGCAATCGCCGTCTTCGAGTCTTTCCCGTCCGGCTGTGCCGGGGGCGAGAAGTCTGACGGCGTTTTTCCGACAATCTCCTCCTTACTGCAATGGAAAAGCCGGAGGGCTCCGCGGTTGCAGTCCGTGAATACCCCGCTACGGACAATCAGGATGGCATCATAGGTGGACTCGAAGAGCGTGCGGAACCGTTTCTCCCGGTCGGTTAAGTCCTGGAACATCCGGGACCGGATCTGCTCGACGCCGACAACACCGAAGACCGCCATCAGGATGGCAAGGAAGATGATCATGTAGGATGTCCACGAGATCATGTTCTGCCGGGTGAGGGCCAGTTCCTGGTTGATATCCACGCCGATAAGGCCGACCGCCGTGCCGTTGCGATCCCGCACCGGGCTGTAGCCGGAGAGCGTCGTCCCCCAGCTGTCGGTGACGAACTCCTTCTCCACCGATGTTGCCGTAAACCCTGCCAACATCTCCCCGGAGGGGGAGGGGTATATCTCGCCGATGCGGGCCGTCCGTTTTCCATTGCCGGTGTCCGGATCCACGATAAAGACCGCATTGGATCCCTCCCTGCGCATGATATAGATGGACTCGATCTCGGGCAGGACTTTCTTGTACCGGAGGAGGTTTTCCGAGAGGGAGGCATAGGCCGGGGATTGTTCCTCCCCGGGCCGGATCGCGGCAACAGCATCGCCGTCGACATCAAGGGCAATCGTCGCTGCGATATCGCCCAGTTCCTCCCGCGTCTGGTCGTGGAGAGCAACCGTCGTGATATTCGAGGTATAGATAATACTTAAGCCGGCAAAGACGAGGATCATGAGCAGCAGGATCATCGTGGTTTTATCAGAAAGGCGGCTGACCAGGCGGCTGAACATACAGATCAGTTCCCCGCAGGAGGCATTAGGGTTCCGTCTTTGTCCGAACGATACGATGATCCCCGGGGAGAACCGATCCTAAGGACAGGGTGCCGGGCCCCGGGCGTCATAGGAAGAAACGGGCGGGCGGGCTGACGATCGCTACCCATGACAATGCATCCCCGCCGGTCAGGTACCATATCGCGAGACCTGTCATGAGAGCGAGTTCGACAAAAAAAAGCAGGCTTCCTCCGGAGAACTCTTTTGCCAGCCGGTTGATCCGCCAGGCACTAAGTGGGGCATCGACGATGGTCACACCCCATACGGCAGCCATGATCCAGAACGCCGGGACTGCGGGGTTCGCCATTACGGACGGGAACATCCCGGCACCGAGCCACAGGATACAGAATGCCAGCCCTTTCAGCAGGTCCCCGTTATAGAACTGCCCGAGCCCGATGCCGCAGGCAGAGAGGAGAGCGGCGAGCACCGGGTTCCGGAGGCTGAGGACGGAACCCTCCGGGAGTGCCGCAAGCTTTGTCGGGTCGGTCTCCGCACCCCGCAGCTCGAAGCGCTTATGGCATGCGCGGCAGAAATAGTCCTCGGCGGTCACGGTCGATCCGCAGAACGGGCAGGTCCTCCCGATCGGATCTGCGCTGGCAGACATTGCTCAACACGTCTTTTCGTGTCGTTATTAAACGGTGACGGGTTGCTAGGCAACGAAGCCATTCATTTAAATATTGCAGAGATTAGATCGGGATCCCGACATAAATTCCGTCTTTTGCGGAGACGATCTTCACCCGTACGTTGCCCTGCTCCTTCCCGCATCCCGGCACCGAGACGACCCGGTCCCGCGCAACCCCCAGCATCTCATCCTTCAGCCAGCCGGGTGCCCGGATCGTAACCGTCACTCTCTCCCCGGTCCTGAAACTGTCCGGGATTCGCGGCCGGCGCTCCGTTAAAAAGTCCTGCGGTGTCAGGGCGAGCCGGATGCCGGCCTCCTTTCCCCACGGCCTGAGGCTCTTGTTGTAGAACTGCCACCAGCTCTGCACTTTTATGCCCCGGGGCGATCTCCCGTACCGGTACCGCTCGAACTTCTGGATCCCGAGCGGGGGATAGCGTTTCCCGGCGCCGATCTCCTGCGCAAACCGGATGATGCGGGGGATCTCGTCATCGTTGATCCCCGGGAGGTAGACCGGCGCGATCAGGAGATCCATCCGGCTCTCTGCGACCGCCCGGGCTGCATCCATGACCCGGGCGATGTCAAAGCTCTCCGTGCCGGCGAGGGTGCGGGCACCTTCCGGGTCGAGGGCATGGAGGGAGAGGTTGATACGGTCGAGGCCGGCGGATTCGAGATCATCGATGGAAGATGCAGAAAGGAGTGTCCCGTTGGTCTGCATCGAGACGATGCTCACTTCAGGGATTTGCCGTATGTCGCGGACGAGTGCCGCAATTTCGGAATACAACATCGGTTCGCCGGGCGAGTCGATGTGGCACTCGACGCCGGCGCCCTTGAACTCCGCCACCTCCCGGACATACTCCACGAGATACTCCCGCTCCACCTCGTAACTCGTCGCCCGCGTCCTTGAAGCCGGGCCGGCGTCGACCGAGCAGAACGGGCAGCTCAGGTTGCAGCCGCACGAGGGGCGAACCTGCAGGAGGCTCGTGCCCCGGTCGATGATCCCGAAATAGAGCGAGCCTAAGAGGGGGATGTTTGAATCGTGGGTAATCCGGATATGGGTCATGGGAAACGCCGGGGAGATGAGGGGGAGAGGCTTTAAAGAAGGGCTGTCGTGTCCGGAACCGGGGAAGTCCGGTCATCCCCGGAGCCGGTATCCTTTCCAGAGATCGCCGGGTATCTCCCGCTGCAGGCCCATCTGCGCAAGAATAAAATCGAAGGATGAACGGTCCGCATGTACCCGTCCTTTCTTCCGGCAGTAGGCGACGAAGGTGTCGTACATCCTGAGGCAGGAGACCTTCGAGGCGGGGTCGCGGATGAGCATCTCGTCGTGGAATTTCCAGATCCCCTCGAATTCGGCGTCTTCAGCCATCAGGGGCTTGAGGATCGCCTGGTCGACGTCCTCCTCTGCATCCTGTGCCTTCCCCGTACTCTCGAGGTCGTGGTAGTAGTCCTGCACGATGGTAAGTCCTTGGCGGAGGTCGGCGAGTTCCTTCTCCAGTGTCTCGATCTTCTCCCGCTTTGCGTCCTCTTTCGAACTCATCCTCCTTTCCACCTTGGGCTCCCGGCGAGATAAACTTCTCCTTCGCCGCTGCTTAACCGTCAACCCTTACCGCTGCGCGGCGAGGACCGAGCCGGCATAGACGCACTGCCCGAACGAGACGCACCCGTCCCCAAGGGGATACTCCCGGTTGAGGATGCAGTCGAGCCCGGCGCCGGAAATCTCCGACCGGATCGTCTCCCGGATCTGGCGGTTGTACGCGACACCGCCGCTGAGGGCGACGGTCCGGATCCCGCTCTTCTGCGCCGCCAGAATCCCGAGCCGGGCGATCCCGCGGGAGAGGTTGTGCTGGAACGAGGAAGCGATGTCACGGATCGCCTGACGGTCGCCAGCGGGGGCGTCCTCGAGCCGCGCGAATGCCGCCTCCATGAGCGCCCGGGTGGACAGACTACTGCACCCCCCGCTCTCCGTGATCCGCAGGTCCCAGTCTTCCGGGGTGCCGTATGCCGCTTCGGACTCGAGCTTCATGGCGGGCTCCCCGTCGTAGGTACGCTCCCGGCAGATCCCGAGAAGGGCTGCAGCGGCATCGAGTGCCCGCCCGGTGCTGCTGGTCGTCGCGACGTTGAAGCCGGTAGCGACCTGTTTTTTCAGCACCCCGAGCTCCACATCGGACCAGTTGCGGGTTGCGAGGAGCGCGAGGATCTCTTCGTCCGGCAGGATCCCGTAGAGCATCCGCTCGGGGAACCGGGTCGCGAGGTCACCGCCCGGCATCGCGACCGGCTCGAGGTGTGCCACCCGGGCAAGGTCCGGCACCTGCCCGCAGAAGATCTCCCCGCCCCAGACTGACCCGTCGTCCCCGTACCCGACCCCGTCGATGGCGATCCCGATGCAGGGGGCAGTCGTCGTCGCCGCGATATGGGCCCGGTGGTGCTGGACCGGGATCCGCTCGACCGATCCGCCCTCAGCGAGCTCCTGCGCGAACCTGGTCGAGAGGAACTGCGGGTGGAGGTCGTGGGCGACGACATCGATGCGGGCGCCAAGGAGCCGCTGGAGGCGGGCGACCGTCTCCTTCAGGTAGTCCAGCGTCGGGGGATTCCGGACATTGCCGACATGCGGGGAGGTGACGGCGAAGCTGTCCCGGTACAGGGTCGCGTTCGCATTCAGCTCCGGCCCGACACCGAGGATTGTGCGGGGCCCGAGGTCGATCGCGGTCCGTTTCGGCGCGATCCCCCGCGAGAGCCGGATAATATACCCGTCCCGGACGACGGAATCGTCGCACCGGTTGACGATGGTCCGGTTATGGGTTAAGAAAAAATCCGCGTCACCGGAGAGTTTCGCCATCGCAACATCGATATCCGTGATCATCGGGTAGCCGGGCACGTTGGCGCTCGTCATGATCAGGAGGGGGTGTGCAAGAAACGAAAAGAGCAGGTGATGGAGCCCGGTGTAGGGGAGCATGCAGCCGATGGTGTGGAGGTTGCTGATGTCCGGGTGGGAGGTGGGATCGTGCTTTTCCAGGACAGCAATAGGGCGTACCGGGCCACTGAGGAGCTCCCGGTCCTCGTCCGATACGCACGCGATCCGGTCGATGGCATCCGGGCGGACCATGACGGCGAACGGCTGCTCGACCCGGCCGAGACGGCGTTTCAGTTCCCGGGCCGACTCCTCGATGCAGGCGATATGGAACCCGCCCATGCCGCGAATACCGACGATCCGTCCCGCATCGAGGAGCTCCGCGGTTGTACGGATCGGGTCGTCGCATTCGATGGTCCTCCCCCGTGCATCGAGGAGGGCGAGATCCGGCCCGCAGGCTGAACAGGCGATGGTCTGGGCATGGTGACGGCGGCAGCCAGGGTCCCCGTATTCCGCGGCGCAGGAAGCGCAGACGGGAAACGAAGCCATGGAGGTTCGTTCCCGGTCATAGGGGAGGGAGGCGATGATGCTGTACCGGGGGCCGCAGTTTACGCAGGAGGTTGCCCAGTACCGTTCGTACCTGCCCCCCCTCCGGAAGATGTCGGCGATGCAGGCGTCGCAGGTTGCGACATCCGGGGGGATCATGCCGGAGAGCGCTCCCTCGCCGCTCTCCAGGATGGAAAAACCCGGCTGGACCGGCCCCTCGAGATCCGTGACAGCAACGGAGTCGATCCTTGCCAGCGGGGGACCCTGCCGGAGTGCAGCGACGAACTCGTCGAACCGGGCGCCCCTCGCGTGGATGAGGACCTCGCTCCCGAGGTTCCTGACCGTCCCGTCGATGGCCAGCCCCTTCGCCTTTGCGAACACGAACGGCCGGAACCCCACCCCCTGGACGATTCCGCGGACCCGGATCGTGCCCTGTTTCTGGGTATTCTTCACAAAACCTTATTGAATTTCGCGGCGATATAAGTATAGGGTTATTGCCGTGCCGGGACATATCAGGATAGTCAACGATCCGGTGGAACTCGTTCCACTCCTCATGACATTCAACGATCCCTCTTTTAAAAAGGTCTATGAGCTGCTGAGCAAGTCGTGGATGACCGAGGACGAGATCGGCTCCCAGGTCAGCCCCGCCGACGTGAACACCTGCATCCAGGTCTTAAAAAAGGGAAACCTCGTGGAGGAGCAGTGGCGGATGCCCAAGCGGGGGGAGAAGCCGACGCGGGAGTACCGGGCGACCTACAACAAGTTCCGGGCAAACTTCCAGTGCAACCTGCAGGACCTCTCCGATATCCTCTACCTCTCGCTCTCCAAGGACGAGAGCCTCCGGAACCTCGTGGACCAGATCGAGGGCGAGCTCGGAAACGGCAGCGGTTCGATCAACGACCTCTCCCGGAAGTTCGGGGTCTCCCCGGTCTTCATCAAGGGGCTTGCGAAGCGGATCCCCCACCTCGACGTGAAAGGGCAGGGGCTGGTGCGGATTGACGCAGGGCGATAAGGACCCCCTGTATACGATCCTGCGCAGCAAACGGGAAGTCACCCGGCTCCAGATCCTCGTTGAGGTCGCCGAACACCAGCCGGCGGTCCGGCAGCAGGAGATCGCGGCGAAGCTCGGGGTGACCCCGCAGGCGATCTCCGAGTACATCCGCGAGCTTACCGAAGAGGGGCTGGTTGCCGCGAGCGGACGGGGCAACTACGAGGTGACCCGGACCGGGGTAGAGTGGATCGTCACCAACGCCGAGGCGCTCGAGGCCTATGCCCGCCACATCCGGCGCGATATCATCCAGCAGGTGGCGGTCTGGGCGGCGATCGCTGCCGAGGACTTAAAAACCGGCGACGAGGTCGGCGTATATATGAAGGGCGGCTGGCTCTACGCCGGGAAGAAGCCACAGGCAGCCATGGGGACGGTCGTCGCCGATGCGAAAAAGGACGAGGACGTCGGCGTCGCCCGGCTCAACGGGATCATCGATCACCACGAGGGCGGCATCCGGGTCTGCAAGGTCCCCCGGATCCAGCAGGGCGGCTCGCGCCGGGTCAACCAGAAACGGCTTGCCGAAGTTCTTAAAGGATCTGATGTCGTCGCGGCTGTCGGCCTCGAGGCGTTCATTGCCCTGCGGACAGCCGGGAGGAAGCCCGATATGTTCTACGGGGCGCGGGAGGGTGTCATCGAGGCTGCGTTCCACGGGCTCGAATGCGTGATCGTCATTGTGGACGAGGAGTTCACCGACTTCCTCAAGAGGCTGGAGGGCGCGGGGATCGGGTACACGATCCACGACCTGATCGCGCCATGATGATCATTGTCCAGCCGGTCAAGGGCAGCTACCGGATCCTCTTTTACGATGGGAAGCATGTCCGCGGGGCCGGCATCACCGAACTGACGGACACGGCAAAAGGGCTCCGCCCGGTACGGTACCGGCTCCGCTGGGGCGGGAAGAAGGAATACAAGCATACGCCCTCGAAGGACCTCATCGTCCAGCTCCGGCAGGGCGATGTGCGGCTGACGAAGCCGGACCCGGCGTTCGAATCCTTCCTGAAAAGTTTCCAGATCACGGCAGGGCCGGTGGACGCCTGCCGGATGTGCCTCCTCGACGAGCGTTTCACGCCCCTTACGGAAGCGAACTCGGCGGAGTTTGCGAAGGGCGAGCGGATCTGCATGGACTGCGCCCGCCGCGAGCTGCGCCGGGAGGCGACGCAGGCCGGCCGGCTCGGGCGGGACGCGCTCGCTCACCTCGAAGTGCTCCTGGAGAAGCACCGGAACCTCGACAAGGTCCTCGCGACCCTGCAGCCGGACACACTCTCGTTCTCCCGCACCCTCTTCGACAAGCTCGATCCGCACCCCTTGCTCGCGACGCAGAAGCTTGCGGAGCTGCCCGTGCCGCAGGAGTTCGTGAAAGCTTCCGGGGTGGATTCTCTCATGCCGGTCCAGCAGCTCGCGGTCGACGCAGGGCTCCTTTCGGGAAAGGACCTGCTCGTTGTTGCCGCAACCGCGAGCGGCAAGACCTTCATCGGGGAGATGGCGGGGCTTACGAACTACCGCGAAGGGAGGGGCCGGATGCTCTTTCTGGTCCCACTCGTCGCGCTTGCGAACCAGAAGTACGAGCGGTTCTCCACCCGGTACGGGAAGATCGCAAAGACCGGGCTTCTCACCGGGGTGAGCCGGATCAACCTGCCCGAGACCCGGTCTGCCGGAGACCGGGACCCCCAGTCCCCCATCATCGTCGGCACGTACGAGGGGGTCGACCACCTGATCCGGTGCGGGCAGCGGATCAAGGGGGTAGGCACGGTGGTCATCGACGAGGTGCAGATGCTGGAGGACCCGGACCGGGGGCACCGGCTCGACGGGATGATTGCCCGGATCAAGTTTCTCGCCCCGCAGGCCCAGTTCCTCTACCTCTCGGCAACCATCGGGTTCCCGAAGACGCTTGCAAAAAAACTGAACTGCACGCTGGTCCGGTATGACGACCGCCCGGTCGGGCTCGAACGCTACCTCCTCTTTGTGGAGCGCAAGCAGAAGATCCCGACGATCAAGCAGCTCGCAACTGACGAATACAAGAAGACCTCCTCGAAAGGCTTCCGCGGGCAGAGCATCATCTTCACCAACTCCCGGGCCCGCTGCCACACGATTGCCGAGGCGCTCGGCATGCGGGTGGCGGCCTACCATGCCGGGCTCACGGCGCAGGAGCGCCGGGACGTTGAGGCGAAATTTTCCGCGGGAAAGATGATGGCGGTCGTCACCACGGCAGCGCTCGGGGCGGGCGTCGACTTCCCCGCCTCGCAGGTAATCTTCGATTCGCTCGCCATGGGCAACAAGTGGCTCTCGGTGCAGGAGTTCTCCCAGATGGGCGGGCGTGCCGGCCGCCCGGACTTCCACGACCTGGGAAAAGTCGTCATCCTTGCGGAACCGGGCGGCAGTTACTCCCGCGAGAGCCCGCTGACCGAAGAGCAGGTGGCGCTCGGGCTCCTCAAGGGGGAGATGGAGGAGGTCGCCCCCGAGCACGATCTTGAAGCGAGCAGCGAGGAATACGTGGCGAACGCGGTCGTCTGCGACGGCAACGAGCGGGACCTCGACCGTATCAACGCGATGATGGTCGGGAGCATGGAACCTGTCCTCCCCGAACTCGTCTCCCACCGGCTCGTCCGGCGGACGGAGAAGGGGACGATCGAGATGACCCCGCTCGCAAAGGTGATGGCCGAGCACTTCATCGGGATCGAGCGGCTCCTCCGTGTCATGGAACTCTCGGAACGGATGGACGACCCCCTGCAGATCATTGCGGAGCTGGAGTGCGGGGAGGAGGCGGGGGTGCCGGAAGCGGAGAAGAAGCGGCCGGCCCATGGGTGGCAGCCAAAAGTGCCGCGGGGGTCGGAGGACCGTGGATCGCATGGCGGCCACCCGCCCCACGGGGACCAGGGCCGGAGAAGGAGACGGTGAAGGGGGTCCGGAGGGGTACAGGCTGGCCGGCAATCCCCCCTTCGCACGGTTTATCAGGTCGAACAATTATCATCTGATTCCATTTTTACGGCGGTAATTCAGGTTCCGGGCCCGGCCGGGGGGCCGGCGGGGGTCGCATGGGTCCAGACTCTGAGATATCCGGCGTCTGAGCCCATCATCGATGCAACCGATGGAACCCTGTGATGAAATTCATTTGACGGAAAAAGAAAAGAAAAAATTGAATTTCCCCTATCTCCCGCTCACGCAGACCCACCGGTCATAGATCGGGTCCTTCGGGTTCTCTGATATGGCAACCGACCGTCCCAGATCCTCTCCCCATCTCCGGATTTTATCGGCCTCCGGCTCTGTCCCGACTGTGATGATGACATCATCGGCGAGCGCGAAGACCTGCGACACCAGCTGCTGCCAGAGTTCCTGCGTATGCAGGTTGATCTCCCCCATCATGACGGCGATCGCCCGGGGGACGGGATCGAGGTAGTCCGCGGCGCGGGTCGCGTCGATGCAGACCGTCTCGTGGGGGAGGAGCCGGCCGGCATGGAGCCCCCGGGAGAGGAGAGCCGGGTCGTTGTCGCAGGAAAGCGGCGTGTACCCGAGGCGGCGGAGGACGGCTGAGCCTGCGCCGGACCCGCAACAGAAATCGAGGCAGACCCTGCCCTGTTCCCGACCCCACGTCCGGGCGATGACGTCTTCGATGATTGCAGGCCGGTCCCGGTTCAGGTCGTCGACCGATGGCGTAACCCCGGAGAGGATATCGTTGCTGAAGTATTCCCGGACTGCCGCGATCCATACCGCCCTGTCTTCCTGGTAGATCTCGCCGGGCACTTCTTCGAAGTGCTCGATGGCGGCAACGGACGGTCTCCGGCAGATGAAGGTCCCGACGGTCCAGGCACCATCCCCGTGCAACGCGAGGGCGATCGGCTCCTCGTGTTCGTCGATCAGGAGCCGGCCCTCGTCTGCGGGAAGGCCCGCAAGGATATCGTTGGTCACCGGCAGGGTGAGATCGGCATAGGACGGCTCAAGGAACCTGACCGCATCGACCCCGAGGATTCCTGCAGCTCTCATGCGTCGTGCTCGATCCGGAGGCCGTGGGGCGCCTCGATGGTCCCGTCGATCTTCGCCTCATCGTGCATCCGGAGGGACTTTGCGATCACGTTCCCAAGGATACGGGCGCCTTTGCTGACGACGACCTCGTCGGCACTCTCCACGTTCCCGTGGATGGTCGTCCCACCGGCGACCGTGATCCCCTTCTTCGCCCGGAGGCTCCCGAAGACGACCGTGCCCGTCTGGACCTCGATGGACCCTGCCCGGATGTTGCCGTGGAGCCGGCAGTTTTTCCCGATCCGCATGGTGGAAGGGACCGAGAAGACCTTCATGTTCAGCTTCGACCGAGACGGGATCATGAGCGGCATGGAAAAGTCACGCTCATCTTCCGAGAAGAGATCGTCGAGGATCCTGTCGATATCCTCTTCCCGCTGGATATGCAGGAGTGTCATGAAGTAGATGAGGAGGAACATGATGACCGGCATCGGGTTCCTGACCTCGATGGCACCGGTCGCCTCGAAGCCCTCCCGGATCTCGACGCGTTCGCCGATGTCGAGGGTGCCGGTCACCTTGAGCCGGCCCTTAATCTTTGCACCTTCGCCGATGTACGCGTCCTGTTTTGCGATGACATCGCTGCCGATCTCGCACCAGTTCCCGACCCGGGCATCCCCCTCGGCCCAGATGTACTCGCGGATCTTCGTCGAATCACCGACGATGACGTCCGCCCCGCGGAGCCCGTAGTCGATGCTGCAGAACTCGCCGATAACGATATTCCGGTCGGTCTTGATGGAGTGCTCCTGCAGCTCGGTCCCGTCCGGGAGGAGGCAGTGGCGGTGCCAGTCATCAACGCGTCGTTTCGGTTGTTTTGTTTTTGCAGCTGCCAAGGATTCCCCCCGTTACGCCCCGTACTTCTTCGACCGGTTGATGAGGTCGAGCGCGATGGGGAGCAGGGACGCCCCCGTGATCCGGCAGAGCCCGCCTCCCGCACAGGAGATCTCATCGAACCGCGAAACACTGTCGGTGCGGACCCCCTCCCCCCAAATAACGACGGGGACCGGGTCTGCGCTGTGATCTTTTACCGCACAAGGCGTGGAGTGGTCGGCGCAGAGTACGATAATGCAATCATCCCTACTACGGATGGGGGCGATAGCGCTATCAACCTTTTCGATGAACGCAGTCTTCTGGAGGGCGAGCCCGTCATGGCCGGACTCATCCGCCCCCTTGATGTTGACGAGCACGAAGTCCTTACCCGAGAGTTCGTCGAGCGCTGCCGCGATCTTCCCTGCAAGGTTGGAGTCCTGCGAGCCGGTGATGCCGGGGACGTGGACCCGACGGAGCCCGACCGCGGTGCCGATCCCGCCGATGAGACTTGCAGCGGAGATGACGCTTCCGGAGATGCCATACCGCCGGTCGAACGGTTCGTAGTCCCCCATCTCGCCGGCACCCCGCATCAGGACCATGTTTGCCGGGTTCTTTCCCTCAGAAAGCCGCTTCCGGTTCACCGGGTGGTCGAAGAGGATCGCCGCCGACTGGCGGACGAACTCGTTGCAGACTTCCGCGGTCTTCCGGTGGACCGGCGCGTCTTTTTGCCAAACGATCGTAAGCGGAGCGACCCCCTCCTTCTTGGGATCGTTCGACGAGACACAGTGACCGAGCCCTTCTCCCTTCAGCGCGAGGGAGGCACGGTGACCGGCGCCGGACCGGAAGACGAACGAGACGCCGTACCGCGAGAGGTCGACTCCGTTCTGGATAGCGGCGGAGAGATCCGCCGTATCGTGGATCCTGCCTGCCCGCCGGTCAATGACCTTCCCGTCCTTTGCAACGGTCGCATAATTGCATCGGAAGCCGATCATGCCGGGTTCCATGTGAATACCGGTCCCCTCGCATTCGAGCGGCCCGCGCCCCGTGTAGTACGTGTGCGGGTCGTACCCGAGGAGGGCGAGGTGTGCGGTGTCGGACCCCGGACGGATCCCCATGGAGATGGTGTCCATGATCCCGCAGATTCCCTCGCGGGCAATCGCGTCCAGGTTCGGCTTCTTTGCGGCCTGCAGGGGGGTTTTTCCGGCAAGCTCGGGACAGGGACGGTCGGCAATGCCGTCGAGCACGAGGAAGAGGATCTTGTGCGGGGTCATCAGGTACAGGTTTGCGAGTACGAGCTCTTATGCTGAACGGTTCTAAAAAAACCGCGACCCTCTGCCGGGCCTTGAAGAAAAAAAAGTGATCTGACGGGTTATGCCGGTGCCGCTGCCGTCTCGGGGGCAGGGACGGGGGCGGATGCGCCCGTCCCGACCTTTGACTTGATGATCTCGATCCGGCGGATCGGGTAGAGTGTCTTTACGACCTTGAAGACATCGCGGGAGATCTCTCCCCCGACAATCCCGTTGACCAGCGTGTTGAGGTCCCATGCCTGCGCCTGTGCCTTCACGTTCGCCGTGATTGCGTTCCGGATCGCGTGGATCTGGGAGACGTTTGCACGGGCGAGCGTGTAGCAGCTGATGGTCAGCCGGACTTTCTTGCCTTCCTTGGTCACGATCGGGACGAGGCAGTCGATCCGGGTGCTGCGGCGCTTGATGAGCGAACGCAGGTAGTCCCGGGTCACTTCGTGCCCGACGAACTCGGTATAGGCGGCGTCGCCGGTGACGGTCGCCACGCGGAACCGCATCTTGATGTGCTGCTTTGCGTAGTCGTTCGTGATCTCGCCGAGCGTTGCCTGCATGATCCTGCCGACAACGCTCTCGGCGTCGTTTGCGATGGTATCGCCAATGTACGTCTTCCCGAGGTTCTCGGGAGTGTGCACCTTGAACCAGCTCTTGGCTTTCCAGCCTTCAACTCTTCTTCCAACCTGTTTCTTTGCCATTATCTCACCTTTTGTCGTATTCCCTCTGTCCGCATATCCTTCTGCCTGTCATTGTCCGCCTGTCCCTGCCGATCCCCGTACCTGCATGCTTCGTCCGCAATGGCGAGGTTCATGAGGTAATCGTCCACCGACGCGATGACCGAACGGAGCTTTGTCCCCGTTACCGTTGTGACAACCGCCGTCGCTGTCGCCGAGGTCTCCATCGCGGAGAGGTTGTCGACCCGGATCGCCCCGGCAATGCAGGACGGGTTCCGGTGCGTTGTGGCGATAATCCCCTCGATCTGCATCATGCTGCCGTCGCCTCGGAAAAACCTTTTCGGAACGCCCCGATATTCGCGCACGGGATCGTTGCACCGGCGCGGCTCCTGTGCCCGCCGCCGGACCCCCCGCATGCCTGCGCAAGGGAACGGAGTGCTGCACCGAGGTCCTGCGCAGAGCCGTCGGGCGAACGTGCGGAGACCCGGCAGACGCCCCCGTCCTTTGCGATCACCGCAAGCGGGGCCTGCGCCGTGATCCTGCAGGAGAGCGCGTCCGCGACATCGCTCGCAACGTCGCTCCTCTCCACCTCATAAACCCTGTCGGGCGCCTCCTGCGTTGCCGCCGAATGGAATGCCGCGATGACATCGAGGCGGTGCTGCCGGGTCATCTCCCATGCGGCCGCGAGGTCGCCGGAGTGCCGCAGGCAGATCGCTGCGCCGAGGTCCCCGTGCCCGGTCTTGCCGCAGGCATCGATGACCGCAGCAAGGGAATGGGCATCGGCGATCACTTCGCGCTGGAGCGCATACGTGTCGCCGTAGATCGCTTCGACGCAGCCCGCGGCATGGGACCGCAGGGCCAAAAGGACACAGAGCGAGAGGACAGGTTTTATGTCCATCGTCCCCGTTTCCCCGCTTTTTCCGGCAAGGGCGCTTACCGCCGCAGCATCCCCGCTGACCCCGTCAATAAGCGGGGAAATTGCCGTCAGCAGCCGTTCCGGGAGATCCCTTCCTGGGAGGAGGATCCCCCGCGACGGCAGGATGATGCCGTTTCCAGCCCCGTCATTGAAGATCGCAAGGTTCGTGCCGGCTAGCTGCTGCCGGTCGCCGATCATACCGAGGAGTGCGAGCCCCGCAAGGTCGCGGTTGTCCCCGAGCTTGCCTGCAACGAGATACGCGGCTCCCGCACCGGAGAGTTCGCGGTCACCATCGATCCCCGCAAGCCGCGGGTTGACATGGTAGTCACCGGTGAACCGGGCCTCGTGGTGATCGACGACCATCGTCTCCTTCGGGAGGTTCTCCATCCCGGCGCCGAGATCGCAGAGCAGGTACTCATGGTCACCGGCAAGGTCGCTTGCCGCGATCTCGCGCCGTATCCTCAGCCGGAACCGGAGCCCCGCACGCGCCATGGCGTGGGCGAGGATCGAGCCCCCCGCGATACCATCGGCATCGTTGTGGGCGACAACCTCTACGTACTCCGACCGTCGGATTCGTTCGGCAACGAGTTCAGCAGCGGCGTGAATGGACATGGGCAGGATATCCGGTTAACGGGACAGCAGGATCTCCGTGTTCTCCGGCTTGTAGGTCCACCCTTCGGGCAGCCGGCGGCTCTTTGCGTAGTACCGCACGAGCCGGCGGATCTTGGACTCCATCAGCTGGAGCTGCCGCTTGTTGTGCAGGTCCTTCTCGTTCTCGGAGAGGTGCTTGCGCAGACCGAGCGCCTTCTTCATCAGGTCGCGCAGGTCTTCGGGGATCTCCGACTGGATCTTGTTGTCGCGGAGGATGTCCCCGATCCGCTTTCCGCCGGTCAGTGCCTTGATGTCCGGCACGCCATACCGGTCACGCAGGATCAGGCCGATCCGTGCGCTGCTCACACCTTCCTTCCGCAGGTCGACGATGACCTTCTCGACCGCCTTTACGTCCGTGTTGGACCATGCGGGCGCCTCTTTCCGGTGAGGCCGGACGGAGCCTGACTTGCCCCTTCTTCGGGCATGCATTCTTGCCATTCTGGTACCTCCTGTAACATGGGTAAGTCCAAAAAGAGCCGCAATGGTTGCTGACTCCCGGTAATCCCGAGCCTTTTTATGGCAGTGCACGAGTGCACGTCGGACTTACTTCTGTCAGCACTTCGCTTAAAAGTGCTTACAGGTATTCTATTGAGGGGATATTAAGGATATGGGTGGAATTACCGTTGTCCTCCCGAATCAGCAGGCCGCAGGCGGCATATCCGGAACATCCCTGATAATGTTCAGCCTGCCGATGAGCCGCCAGCCGGCAAGACATACCGCTCCTACGGAAACGTAGATCGCCCCCAGGATAAGGATGAGGTTGCCGGGATCGAGGGTGGCAACCAGTATCCCGGCGCAGCCGAACACGAGGCTGGTGCAGTTGATGAGGGCTGATGCGGAACCGGTGTCCTGCTTCTGCTGCTCGAGCATGAGGAATGCCCCGGGGGTGCGGACGCAGCTGCCCATCAGGGTCGCCGGAAAGAGCGCGAGTGCAAAGAAGACCGGGCCGGTGCTGCCGATGAGGCAGATCAGGGCACCACCCGCGATCATGGCGATGAAACAGGACGCGATGACCGGGCCCCGGGCGAAGGACCGGGAGAGACGGAGGTAGAGGAGGGGCCCGAGGATCATGGCGACAGCATTGACGGCAAAAAAGAAGCTGAACCACTGCTCGGAGAGCCCGAACCCGTCTTCGTAAATATACGAGGAGTCGGCAATGAATGCGAGCGACGCCGTCGATACGAGCGAGAAGACGATGAGGAGAGCGGCAAAGCCGGGATTTATCAGCACCGTCCCGAGGCGGCGGAAGGACTGCAGGATCGTGCCGGTATACCGCGAGGGGAGGGTCTCGGTCAGCAGGCAGGAACCGGCCAGCGAGACGGCACCGATCAGGGCGAGCGCCCAGAAGAGCCCCCGCCAGGACGTGAACGGGAGCATGAACGCACCGATCACCGGGGCGACCGCGGGGGAGATCACGACCATGGACTGGACGATCGCGAGCACCGACTCCCGCCGCCGCCCTTCATAGACATCCTTGACCATCGCGGTCGCGACCGCGGAGGCGGCGCTGCCTCCGGCAGCCTGCAGGATCCGGAAGAAGATGAGGGACCAGATGTCGCCCGAGAGGGCGCATGCCGCACTTGCGGCAGTATAGAGGGAAAGACCAGTGAGCAGGACGGGCCTTCGACCATACCGGTCGGAGAGCGGGCCCCAGAAGAGTATCCCTGCGGCAAAGAAGATGAAGAAGAGTATCAGCGTTAAGTTTGCCGTTCCGGCCGCGACCTGAAAATACCCGCTCATCCCGGGGAGTGCAGGGAGATAGAGGTCGGTCGAGAGCGGGACGAACGCGGAGAGTACCGCGATCAGGACGATCAGGCCCCTGTCGCCGAGGTATCTCTGACGGGGACCGGCGCCGGGGCTCCCCTGCAACGCGACGTCCATCGTCAGGTCCCGGAATCCGGCGAAAAACCGGGCTTTCGGTATTCCGGTTCCTCATGATACGGGATGTGGGAACCGGCAGTCACAACGAAGATCGCATGATGGCACATCTTCCGCAACGACGCTCCCTGGTTATTTTCGGATGCCACTCCCTGCATTGTTCGTCAGGAACTCCTTTACCCGTTTGCGATCAGCCGCGCGATGTAGGCCCGCGCCCAGACAAACGCAACCAGCCCCCCGAGGATATCCCCGGCGACGATCCCCCACCAGACCCCCCGCTCGCCAAACCCGAAGACGATCCCGAACAGGTAAGCAAAGACGGCGATGAAGACGAGGCTGCGGAGTACCGTGATGACGAGAGACGTCAGTCCCCTGCCGGTTGCCTGGAAGATCGAGCCTGACATGATGCCCGGCGGAATGAACGGGTAGAAGAAGCACATCGTGGCAAGGAACGCCGCAATCTCGGGCATGAGGTGCGCACTGTCCTCCGAATACGCAAAGACCGCAGCGATCTGGTGAGCGAAGAGGAACGTGACAATACTGGTAGCGAGCGAGATCGCGATCCCGAGCAGGATGGCAAACGTATGCGTCGTACGGATCTTTGCGTACTGCCGCGCCCCGTATGCGGCTCCTGCGACAGAGATGACGGATGTCCCGATGGCGACAAGGGGGATGATCGCAAAGAAGACGACCCGCCACCCGGCAGTATACACGGCGACGGCATCCGTCCCCGCAACGGTGACGAGCAGGCCGTTGATGAAGATGGAGAGGATCGACATGAGGAGGAACTCGACGCTCGCCGGAAGACCGACCCCGAAGATGTCCCGCAGGGTCTTCCGGTCAAAGGAGAATGCCGCAAAGGAGATCCCGACATAGGTGTCTTTCTTCACGAGGAACCAGAAGAGCATGACAGAGGAAACCATTGCGAGGGAGACGAGCATCCCCCACGCGGCGCCGGCAATGCCCATCCCCGCGGTATAGATGAGCAGCGGATCGAGGACCATGTTCAGGATCGCAGAAGCCCCCATGACGTACATCGCCCGCTTCGTGTCCCCTTCCGCACGAAGGATAGCGTACCCGATGTTCGTGAAGAGGATGAGCACAAGGCCGAGGAAAACCACCTGCCCGTATTCTGTCGCGAGCCCGGCCGTCTCCCCCGCACCGAACAGGATCACGATGGGCCCCGTGAGGGAGATCAGGGGCAGGGTAAGAACGGCTGACAGCACGAGGACGAGCAGGATCGCATGGACTGCCGCGTTGTCCGCTCCTGCCTTGTTCTTTGCGCCAATCCGCCGGGCAATGACCGAGGCTGCCCCGGCGCCAAGCCCGTTGCCAAGCCCCATGAAGATGATAAAGAGCGGTGTGACAAACCCGACGGCGGCGAGAGCGTCGGAACCGAGCCCGGCAACCCAGATCGCGTTGACGAGGTTGTACGTGGACATCAGGAGCATCGCCACGATCATGGGGCCGGAGAGCTTCACGATCGCCTTTTTGGGATCGCCCATTAAGAGAGAGACACCTTCTGTCGCTTCTTTCTCGAACCGGGTGTCCCCGCTTTTTCCGTCTGTGTTATTCGTCATCGCCGCTGCACCTGTCCGAACTCTCCATGATCACAAGGCTGTTCGCTGCAACACGCCGGATAAGGGCATCCAGCGTCCCGCGTTCCTCCCCGACAAGTCCCGCACAGACGGAGTCCTCCCACTGGCTGTTGATCGCTTTGAGAACGGGAACAACCGCTTCCCCCGATTCCGTCAGAAAGATCCGGACGGCCCTGCGGTTACCGGGATCGACAATCCTGCGGATGTAGCCGGCAGCCTCGAGTTTTCTTACCGCCCGCGCTATTGTTCCTTTATCGAGCCGGTAGTGCCGGACGAGCGTCTCCTGCGTGATGTTCTGCTCCTGTGCGAGAAGCATCAGGACCGGGAACTGGCCGGCAGACAGCCGGAGCGGCCGGAGCCGTTCGTTGAGGAATATGGCGTGGCCGCGGGTGGTGATCGAGAAGGCTGCGCTGAATGACGGGACCTCCCCCGTGCGTGGCAGTGTCATAAAGCCTGTAAAGGTTACCGGGCAGGGGGATAAATGTTGTCAATGCAACTATTCGGGAGAGGTGCAGCCCCCGCATATCCCATGGCGGTTTTTCCCATTGGTTTTTACAGGAGGAGAAAGAAACGGGTTCGTACTGATGAGCAGGATCCCCATCGAGTTGATTGGCGATGAGGGCGAGATCCGGTTCCGGGACTGTCTCTCCCTCCGCTATATCCAGTCGGCTGCGCTCTTCTGCAGGCTTGCCTATAGCATCGAGAAAGAATATTCACGGACCAAGGAGCTTGGGCCGGAAGATAACCTGATGCACGAGGCGTTCGCCCTGCACGCGGTCCTCTCCGCGGTATCATTCCTCGAGGCCCTGATCAACGAGCTCTACTCGGACGCAACCGACGACATGCATGTCCCGGATGAGGGGAAAACCCGCACGCTGTTCCAGACCATCGCGGCGGAATGGCGCAACGGGAAAAATTTTGACCGTGCACCGCTGCTGACGAAATACCAGAGGATCCTGGCTCTCTCCGGCAGCCACCCGTTCCCGGAGTCCGACCCGGCATTTGCCAACATACGAAAGCTCGTTGCAATCCGCAACTTCCTGCTCCACTACCGGAAAGAGTGGGTTGTTACCTCAAAACGCAGGAGGTCTTCCGGTGACGAAACAACGGAGGCAGAACGGTTCGAAACGATGCTCTCCCATGCATTCCGTGAAAATCCGCTGGTCCCGAAAGGCCGGCCCTTCTTCCCGGACCGGTGTCTCGGCCACGGGTGCGCGGAATGGGCAGTCATCAACAGCCTGATCGTTGCCGACACCTTCTTTGCCGCAATCGGGATCCCCGCGCCGTACGAGGGGATAAAAAACGATCTTGCCACCCGGTGAAAGGGATCTTATCTCTTCTTCCGCTTCTTCTTCTTCTCGTCCTTGGAGAACGAGAGCAGGTCGATATTGTAGACGCCCTCTTTTCCCACCGAGATGATGCGCTCGTCCCCCTCGGCCATCTTCTCGAGGTTCAGCTCGTAGGTGCCGGGACCCACGATCCGGATCGTCTCGACCCGGTCGTACATCTCGACCCCCTTGTCAGGTTCGGTCTTTACTTCGAGGATCTCTTCCTCTTTCCCGGTGACGATCTCTTCCGCTGACTTCTCCTCGATCATGTCCCGGTGGATCTCTTCCTGCCGCACGTACAGGAACTTCTTTCCCCCGCAGCTCCCGCAGCCCCTGAGGATCTCCGTCGATCCATCCTCATATTCACGGCCGCACCTGGTACACTTGTGTGGCATGGTATGGTTTCCCCCCTCAGCCGAACCGCTCGATCATCATCTCGTACAGCTCTTCCGTGTTCTTTCCCTCAAGGCCGGAGATGGCGACGACAGGGTGCTGGGGGAATGCGCTCCGGATCCGAGCGGGTGCAGCATCGGGGAGGTCGATCTTGTTGGCGACGATGATGACCGGGAGTTTCCTGCTCTCGATAATCCCGACCATCATGATGTTGACCTGCTCGAAGGGGTCGATCGTAGCGTCCAGCATGTAGATGACGCCGTCGATATCCTCGCGGAGCCAGTGCATCGCCTCGGCAACGCCCTCGGTTGCCTCGCGGGCACGGATGATCGCCTCGTCTTTCTCGAGACCGAACTCGAGGAACTCGTGGTAATCTATCTTGGTCGTTACGCCGGGCGTATCGACGATGTCAATCGTGACCGTCGCCCCGTTCGCCCCCGAGATGATGATGTCTTCCTTCTTGCGGGCGCGCCGGGTCTCGTGGGGGATCTCGCTCACCGGGCCCACGGCATCGCCGGTCCAGTCACGGGCGATCCGGTTGGCAAGCGTGGTCTTCCCTGCATTCGGTGGGCCGTAGATGCCTATCCGCGTCCGTTTCTTCCTGAAAAAGCGGTTTAAGAGGCTGGAGAATCTCTTCCTGGCCCGGCCAAACGTCTGATAAAATATCTTCATTTGCGTTCATCACCCCGGGGACCCTGCCACCCTTCCTGCAGGATTACGCCCGTAATCTCACAGGTATGTATGCGGCCGGCTGTTTATTAGGTTTCTTCCGGAACAGCCGGCTCTCGCGGGTGCATACCGTTTCCTGTCGGGCATCTGCCTCGCAAAGCAGTGACGCTGCCCAAATCCTTTTATCACAGTTGGTGAGTATGCTAGATCGTAAACATCAGACCGACACAGGGAGGTGATCTCATGAAAAAGAACGACAACCGGATGAGCTTCGAGACCCGTGTACCCTTGAAGGAGGTGATGCGGCCAAACCCGACGACGATCGGCACCGGCGCAACGGTCGACAAGGCTGCTGCCGTCATGTGCCACGACGATGTCGGGAGCTGCATCGTGCTCCAGCGGAACCTTCCCATCGGGATCGTTACCGAGCAGGATATCAACTGTAAAGTGGTGGCAAAGGATCTCAGGCCAAGTACGGTCCATGTGAACGAGATCATGAGCACCCCGCTCATTACGGTGGGGGCTGAGAAGACTGTGGGTGACGCTGCCCATATGATGGTGAAGCACCGGGTACGGAGGCTCCCGGTCGTTGATCAGAAGAAGAAAGTCATCGGGATCGTAACGGTGCGGGACCTTCTTACCGTGTCCAACGAGGTCAACGAGCTGATGGCAGACTTAATCGAGATCAACCGCGAAGATGCCGTCGAGCCGGGGTTATGCAGCCGGTGCAGCGTCATGTCTGATGACGTAAAGCGTGTCGACAACCAGATGCTCTGCCCGCATTGCAGGGAGGAGGAGAACATCACATGAGACGGGCACAGGATTTCCTCGTCGAGATCCCTGTGCTGCGTTTCAATGACCGGTTGACAAAGGCCCGCCAGGTTCTCCGGGATGACCGGTACCGTGAAGCGTATATCACGGACGACCGGGGGCGGCTGATCGGGTACATCGATATTACCGACGCTCTCCGCCTGACCGCAACGAAATCGGATGTCACGGTCGAAGGATTTGTCAAGGACGCAGCAGAGGCAGGGCGCGAGGACCCTGTCGAGGGCATAGCCCGGGCGATGCGGGATGCCGGGACGGACAGCGCGGCCGTCATCGACGAGGAACGACGCATTACCGGGGGGGTCCTCCTCTCCGATATCTTCCCCGTAATTCTATCCTGCAACAAGCTCCGGGGGTTGGTGGAGGATTATATGACCCGGAACGTTGTCGTAGCACAGGCAGACGATCCCGTCCCGCGCATCCATGCCCTGATGCTCGAGCACGGGTATACTGCATTCCCCGTCATGCGGAAAAAGAAGCTTGTCGGGATAATATCGCGCCGCGACCTGATCGCCCGCGGCGGGGTACGGACTGCGCTGTTAAACGCCGTCTCAACGCCGGTATCCGACCTGATGGAGGCTACGGTCGTTACCACCCGCCCTGACGAACCGGTCAATACTGCAGCACAGCTCCTGATCGACCATGACATCAGCCGGCTCCCGGTCATGGATGGCGGAAGGATTGTCGGGATCCTCGGGCGGCACGATGCGCTGGCAGGACTGCCTCAGCAGGGTCCGGAGGGTTGAATCGCATGGGAGCATGGAATGACTGTCAGCAACGATGGCAGGACGTTTTTGGAGGGAGATATTCATGAACCGTCATGAACGGGGCGTCAAACAGGGGGATAAGCTCCTCAAAATGCAGGGGAAGTTCGACCGCGGGCCCATCGAGTTCCAGTCCCGAATCCCCCCGCAGGAAGGGGAGATCATGGCGTTTGCAAGCAGGGATGTCGTCTCGATCCCCCAGACAACCACGATCCTAAAAGCTGTCGGAACGATGACGGGATGCAACTTCCGGCGGCTCCCGATCACGGACTCCGGGACGAAGAACCTGCGGGGGATCATCACCTCCGGGGACATCATCAATTTCATGGGCGGCGGCGACAAGTACCGGCTGGTCCAGGTCAAGCATGGCGGGAACCTTCTTTCCGCGGTCAACGAGAGTGTCCGGGAGATCATGACACGGGACCTCCTGTCTCTCCCCGACAGCGCCACGATCGCGGATGCGATCGCGCTGATCATCGAAAAGAAGACCGGGGGGCTCCCCATCACCGGTGCCGGGGGCATCCTGAAGGGGATCGTGACCGAGCGCGACGTCCTGCGGGTGCTGGCGTCCGAGAAGAGCAGGCTTGCCGTCGAGGACGTCATGACGACGTCGCTTCGGGTGACCAATCCGGAACGTCCGATTGCGGAGGTAACAAGGGACATGACCCGGTACAGGTTCCGGCGGCTCCCGGTCGTTTCCGACGATGTCCTCTTCGGAATCATCACGGCAACGGATATCATGCGGTACCTCGGCGGCAAGGAGGTCTTTGCCCGGATCTCCACGGGGGATATCTCGGAGGTGACGGGGCTTCCCGTCCGCAACCTCATCGCCGGTGACCTGTTCACAACGAGCCCGGACCGGAGCATCGCTATGGCCGCACGGGAGATGCTCGACCGCAACATCGGGGCGCTCCCCGTGATCGAGGACAAGGGCCTTATCGGGCTTGTCACCGAATTCGACCTCGTCCGGGCGTTTGCCCGGGGGTGAGTGTGATGAAGGCAGCAGATGTGATGTCCGCGCCGGTACGGGTGATCGCCCCGGACGAAACCGTCGCGCATGCACGAAAACTCATGGTCCGCTACCGTATCTCGCGCCTCCCCGTCATTGACGATGAAGCGCTCACCGGCATTGTTACGAAAAAGGATCTCGGGTACCGCCTGCGCCAGAGCGAACCGGCATGGCGGCGGCGCCCGATCGACAGTATCCCGATCCGGATTATCGCGGTCCCGGACCCGGTGACTGTCGCCCCCTCATCAAGCATCCGGGAAGTTGCATCGATCTTCCTGGAACATTCGATCAGCGGAGTGCCCGTCGTTGAGGGGGATGAAGTTGCGGGCATTGTTACCAAATCCGATATCATGCGGTCGGCATCCTTCCAGAACCTTGTCCTCCCGGTCTCCGACCTGATGGAGGATGTCCTGGAAGTGAGCCGGCTCCATTCGCTCGACCATGTCATCGATATCATGAGCGAGCGCAATGACAAGGTGGTGGTCGTCAACAGCGACGGGACGCTTGCAGGAATTATCACCGAGACCAACCTCGCGTTTTTCGACAGCGTGGAACGCATCGCACGGAGTGGGCAGAAGGATGCTGGTATCCGGCACCGCAGGATCCGGTGCGGGACAACCGGAGAGGGGACCCTGAGAGTCCCCCCAATAACCGCGGAGGACATTATGACATCACCGGTCCATACGACGCCGCCGGACACCCCGGTCTTTCGGGCAGTATCGTCCATGAATGCGCACCGCGTCAACAGCCTGGTAGTTCTCGACGGCACGGATATTGTTGGCATTATCAGGCGTGATGATATCATCAGGGAAGTGGCGAAATGACAAAAGATGTGTTTGTTCAGGAAGTCATGGCAAAACCCGTAACAATAGCAAAATCCGCAAAACTGACAGAAGCGCTCGACAAGATGCTCGAGGAGGGCATCGATCCCCTCATTGCAACCCAGAATGGCGGCGTTGCCGGGACGGTCTCCCGCGAGGCTATCGCGGAGAAGCTGGGAAAACGGCACGATGCCGGTCTTGCACCCAGCGCCCTCCACGTATCGAGCGTCGTCGACGAGGATTTCACGAGCGTTTACCCCGACCAGAGCATCAATGTGCTCATCCCCCTGCTGCAGCGGTACAAACTGGTCATCGTGTATGATTCCGACCACAAGCTGATCGGGCAGGTCGGTGCAATCGACCTGTTTAAAAAGGTCATGCCGGCAGGCAGCCTTGCCGATATCATGGAAAAATTCTCTACCATCGAGTCGGATGAACGGGTCGTTCATCTCCGCCGCCGCATGCTGGATGACACCATCAGCCGGTTCATCGTAACCGAGAACGAGAAGATCCTGGGGATTGTAACCGAGACCGATGTGGCCATAGCGATGCGGCAGTTCCGGAAGGCGGTCGAAGAGAAACACCAGGATCACCGGATCCGGAACCTGCTGGTAAAAGACATCATGAGCGCCCCGGTGCTCACCATCGATCGCACCCGCCCGGTTGCCGAAGCTGTCGATCTCATGCGGAAGAAGAACATCAGTGCGATCCCGGTCACCGACAAGGGAAAACCGGTTGGCATCGTCACCCGCAGGGCGCTCTTGAAAAACCTGTAACATTTTTCCACGCCTTTTTTCCGGCTCCCCGCCAGCGCCGGCTCCCTCGGGAATGGAGAGAATCCTTAATAGGATCCGGCCGCAACACATGAGCATTATGGCCGGAAGAAAAACGATGAAGAAGACCTGCCCGGTCTGCCCCACGGGGAATGTGGCGGACCTGCTCGCCGGCATGGCAAAGACCGGTTTCCAGGGCCGCAAACTGGGAGAATCGGTCGGGGTCTGGCGCAGCATGCTTGCGGATCCGGAGTGCACCATCTTTTTTGGTCTCTCCGGCGCCATGATCCCGGCCGGGATGCGGCAGTGTCTTGTGGAGATGGCAAAACGCCACTACATCGACGTCATCGTATCGACCGGCGCCAATATCTTTCACGATATCTGCGAGCATGCCGGCATCTGCCATTATCTTGGCCACCACAATGCTGACGACTGCGAACTCTACCGGCAGGGTATCGACAGGATCTATGATGTCTTTGCCTTCGAAGAGGACTTCCGGACCGTCGACCGGGGGATTGCCGCGTGGGGGGAAACGATCGCCCCCTTCCGCGGCTCCTCGCGGGAGTTTATCGCGCGGTACGGCGGGCACCTCGCGAAAGAGCGGCCGGAGTACGAGTCCCTGACCTCGGTATGTGCAAAGGAGGGGATCCCGATCTTCATCCCCGCACTCGCGGATTCTTCGATCGGGATCGGCCTCCTGATCGCCCGGCGGCGGGGCTTCGACGTCGATATCGACCAGATCGCCGACGCCGACGAGATTACCTGCATGGTTGAAGAAGCGAAAAAGACCGGGGTCATCTACGTCGGGGGAGGTGTCCCCAAGAATTTCATCCAGCAGACGCAGGTCATCGGTTCAATCCATGAGAAAGACCTTGGCGGGCACGATTACGCGATCCAGTACACGACCGATGCGCCCCACTGGGGCGGGCTCTCGGGGTGCACGTTCGACGAGGCGATCAGCTGGGGCAAGGAATCGGCGGAGAGCCGGAACGTGCAGGTGCATGTGGATGCCACGATAGCGCTCCCCATCGTCCTGTCAGCCCTCATCGGCGGCAACGCCGAACGGGTGAAGAAGCGCCGGGGCAGGAAGAAGGTCGTGTACCGCCAGGGTGTCGACTGAGCTCCCCCGGACGGATCTTTCCTCTCCGTGAGGTTTTCTCTTTCCACCAGATTTTTTAAGAGATTGCAATGAACGCAGCATGCCCGGGTCTCTCTGCCAAGCAGTTAAGAATCCTCATAACGATCCCTGACGTAAAAACTGGTACAGGTACTGGAAAGTCCATGCGGGAGAACGATGAATCTTCGTGAAAAGACCCTGGTGATCGTCGGCATAACATTCATTATTGCCTTCGTCCTGATCCTCGCCATCTCCTTCACCTTTTATACCAGCACGGTCCTGGACCTGGAGGAGCAGCAGGCCGAGAAGGATGCGCAGCGGGTGGTGTATGCGTTCGATAACGAGCTTACCGGGATGGAAGGGACGGTCGGGGACTGGGCGTGGTGGGACGACACCTATGTATTCGCGCAGGACTTTAACGATGAATTTCTCCAAAGCAATCTCGGTGCAGGCACCTTCGAGACCCTGAACCTGGATTACTGGGTGATCATCAGTCCTGACGGGAACGTTCTCTTTGCAAAAGCCTATGACACCCGTACCGGTCAGGAAGTACCGGTTCCCGAAGATTTCCTTGGAGTGTTGCCTCCCACAACGCCCCCCTACGATTTCCCGAAGAACAACGGGATCGTATCCGGGGTCCTGAACACACCGTCCGGGCCTGTCCTCGTCGTATCCGCACCGATCCTGACCAGTGACCAAACGGGCCCCAGTCCCGGGTATCTCGTGATGGCGAGGAAGGTTGACGAAGCTGAACGGGAAAAAGTTGCAAGACTGAGTGGCGAATCGGTTTTCTTCCCCGCGCAAAGCCCTCTTCCCGACGGTTCACCGGGGATTTTCGCCCCGAGGCCTCTGAATCCCGCCTCCATCGTGCTGAACCGGACGGATCCCGGATCCCTGACTGCGGTATCAACACTCGATGATCGTGCCGGTGATCCGGTCTTTTCCCTGGGGATCCGGCAGTCCCGGGACACGTACAGGAACGCACTCACGCTCATCAGGAGTTATTTCATCACCATCACCATCATGATGGCGCTTTTTGCCGGCCTCGTGATCCTGATCATCGACAAACTCGTCCTTGCCCGGCTCTCTGTCCTCATCAGCCGGGTACCGGACCGGAGCAGGCTTTCGGAGGGAGAGCTGCTCCCCCCGATGCCCGGCAATGATGAGTTCAACCGGCTGGATACCGTCATCGCGGAGTCCCAGCAACAGATCTACGAGGCAGAAGCGAAGTTCCGCCGGATCGTCGAGACTGCCCAGGAGGGAATCTGCGTTGTCGATGCGGACTTCCGGCTGACGTACGCCAATGAACGGCTGGCAAAGATGTACGGGAGCTCTGTTCAGGATCTCATCGGCCGTCCGATGACCACGCTGGTATCCGTCGAAGAGATTGCCGATCAACAGGAGAGGAACCGGAACCGGCGGGAAGGCATCAGCGAAACATACGAGAGGACGTTTATCAGGAAAGATGGTTCGGTGTTCAACGGGGTGGTTTCGGCAACACCGGTCTTTACCGATTCCGTCTTCTCCGGCTCGTTTGTGATGATTACCGATATCACAGACCGCAAGCGTGCAGAGAGTGCACTCCAGCTGGCAACGAGGAAACTGAACGTTCTGAGCCGGTCCGCACGCACCGATCTCACCAACCAGCTCTTCACCCTCCAGGGGTATATCGAACTCTCCTTACATCTTGCAGAAGGGAAACTGAAGGACTACATCAAGAAGCAGCAGGACGCTGCCGGCAGGATCCAGAACCAGCTCGCGTACATCAACCACTTCCAGGACCTGGGAATCCAGCCCCCGAAATGGCAGAACGTGAACAACGTCTTTTTGTACGCAATATCCCACCTCGATATGTCGAACGTGACCCGGACGATTGCCCTCGGGTCCCTGGAGGTCTTTGCCGATCCCCTGCTGGAAAAGGTACTGTCCACCCTTTCGGAAAACAGTCTTGTCCACGGGAAAACGGTCACCGAGATCCGTTGTTCCTGTCGCCAGGAGGGCCCGGACCTCATCATCCTGTACGAAGACAACGGTATCGGCATCCCTGACGATGAGAAAGAGAAAATCTTCGGGCATCACTATACGGATAAAGGGCTCCCCCTCTCGCTTGCACGGGAGATCCTCTCGATCACGGGCATGACGATCCGGGAGACCGGTTCGTATGGAAAGGGCGCACGGTTCGAGATCCGGGTCAGGAGGGGGTATTACCGGTTTGGCGGCCCATGATGCCGGCAGGAACTCAAGAGCAGGTGGATTCGTGGGGAAAGATCGGTGGATTTAGATCAGAGGGAGAGGCAAACAGTTATAACCCCTCCCTGACCATAGTATAAAGCACCATTCATGGAGCGGCGTAGTGTTACGTCGCGAGTGTCGAAAGACGCGAGATTCTCTGTTGAGGTAGCCAAGCCTGGTATGGCGCAGGTTTGCTAAACCTGTGTCCCAAAAGGACTCGAGGGTTCAAATCCCTCCCTCAGCGCTCCAGGGGATTTCACGAACCGAGGGGATTGGATGGCAGAAGAAGAGATCAAGTATTTCGTACGGATTGGCACCACCGATCTTGACGGCACGAAATCCGTCCGTGTCGCCCTGACCGGCATCAAGGGTGTAGGCAGGCACACGTCGACCGTGATTGCCCGCATGGCACAGGTGAACGAATATGCCCAGCTCGGGAGACTTCCCGAGGAAGATGTCAACCGGCTCCGGACGGCAGTCGACCAGTATGGCGGCAAGATCCCGACCTGGATGGCGAACCGGCCCAGGGACGTGTATACCGGTGAATCGAAGCACCTGTTCGGCGCCGATGTCGCCCTCGCAAAGGACGACGACGTCAACATGATGCGGAAGATCCGCTGCTATAAGGGCATCCGCCACGAGACCGGGCAGAAAGTCCGCGGCCAGCGCACCAAGTCCACGGGAAGGACCGGTACGACGGTCGGTGTGAGCAAGAAGAAGGCAACAGGTGCGTGAGTCCATGGGATACCCGGGAAAGAACCATAAGGCATACCAGACCCCCAAGCGGCCGTTCGAGAAGACCCGTATCGAGGAAGAGACCCGTCTCGTCATCGAGTACGGTCTCCGGAACAAGCGCGAGATCTGGAAGGCGCAGAGCATCCTCCGGAAATACCGGAAAGGGGCCCGCGAGCTGCTCGCTCTCTCATCGAGCGGTACCGACAGCAACCTTGTCGAAGCAAAGCGGGGGGAGCTCATCACCTCCATGCAGCGTTTAGGACTGCTCGGTCCCGATGCAGGCATCGACAACATCCTCTCCCTCAAGGTCCAGGCCCAGCTCGAACGCCGGCTCCAGACGCTCGTGTACCGCAAAGGGCTCGCCCGGTCGCCGAAACAGGCACGGCAGCTCATCACCCACGGGCATGTCGCAATCGGCGGCCGCCGCGTGAGCATCCCAGGCTACCGTGTCAACCGGCAGGAAGAGACCCAGATCGCGTACTACGGGAAGTCCCCGTTTGTTGCGGATACGCACGCAGAGCGTGCCCGGATCACCAAGGCTGCGGGAGTGAGATAAGATGGCCTCAGAGAAGGAGAAGTGGGGTATCGCTCATATCTTCGCCTCGTTCAACAACACCATCATAACCATCACCGATCTTTCCGGTGCCGAGACGGTCACCAAGAGCTCGGGCGGCATGGTGGTCAAGCAGGACCGGAACGAGAGCTCGCCCTACGCGGCTATGCAGATGGCATCCAACGTTGCCGCGGCCGCAAAGGAGAAGGGCATCATCGGTGTCCACGTCAAGGTACGTGCACCGGGACAGGGAAAACAGAGGAGCCCTGGGCCCGGCGCACAGGCAGCAATCCGGGCGCTTGCCCGTGCAGGCATGCGCATCGGAAGGATTGAAGACGTCACGCCCATCCCGCATGACTCGTGCCGTGCGAAGGGAGGCCGGCGGGGAAGGAGAGTCTGATGGAGATCCAGTTCGCAAGTCTGGACGAAACTGCCACCCGCTTCACGCTCTCCGGCGCAAGCCCGGCATTTGCCAATGCAATGCGCAGGGCGATGATCTCCGATGTGCCGACACTTGCCATCGAGGATGTCCGTATCTACGACAACACGAGCGCCCTTTTCGATGAGATGCTAGCGCACCGGCTGGGACTCATCCCGATCAGGACCGACCTTGACACCTATGTCGCGCGGGAGAACTGTTCCTGTGGCGGGGCGGGGTGCCCCGGCTGCACGGTGACGTTCACCCTGAGCGCCGAAGGTCCCCGGACGGTCACGTCCGGCGACCTCATCCCGCAGGACGTAAAAACGGTCCCGGTCAGCGACAATATCCCGATCGTAAAGCTGACCAAAGGGCAGAAACTGGTACTGGAAGCACGGGCAGTCCTCGGTACCGGCAAAGACCATGCAAAGTGGCAGGCGACGCTTGTCTGCGGGTACAAGAACCACCCCGCGATCGCGATCACCGATGCCTGCGATGCCTGCGGTATGTGCGTGGACGAATGCCCCCGCGATATCCTTGTCATCAAAGGCAAAAAAGTCGAAATCGCTGCCGGGAAGCTGCCGGACTGTTCACTCTGCAGGCTGTGCGAGCGGGCATGCATATCGACCGGCATCGGGGAAGAACCGGCGATCCGGGTATCCGCAGAACCCGACAGGTTCATCTTTGTTGCGGAAAGCGACGGGTCGCTCTCAGTCAACGATATCCTGCAGCGGGCGCTGCAGCACATCAAGGGACAGTCAGACGAGCTGGAACAGAAGATACGCGAAATTTCAGGGGATGACAAAGAATGACGAGAACGGTAACAAAGACGAACCCCCGTCTGAGCAACCTCATATCGCTCTTAAAAAACACATCGCGCGAGAATGAGGCAAAGATCTGGCGCGAGATCGCGAGCAGGCTTGAGACCCCGAACAGGAACTATGCCGAGGTCAACCTCTCCAAGATCAACCGGTATGCCGCAAATGGCGAGACGATCATTGTCCCGGGCAAGGTGCTCGGCAGCGGGGTCCTCTCGCAGTCCGTAAAAGTTGCAGCGCTCAACTTTTCAGCGTCGGCAACGAGCAAGATCCGGGACGCGAAGGGACAGTGTATGACAATCGAACAACTGCTGCAGGACAATCCCAAGGGCAGCGGGGTCCGGATCCTGAGGTGAGATGGCGATGGTAACCATAATCAACGGTGAAGGGATGCTCCTCGGGAGGCTCGCGAGCGTTGTCGCAAAGCGGGCCCTTGCCGGGGAAGAGATCGCAATCGTCAACGCCGAGAAGGCCATCATCTCGGGCAGCAGGGCGCGGGTCTTTGGCAACTACCACCACAAGCGCAGCCGCGGCTCGACCGGCTGGGGTCCGTTCGTCCCGAGGCGGCCGGAGCACCTGATGAAACGCACGATCCGTGGCATGCTCCCCTACAAGCGCCCCCGCGGCATTGACGCATTCAAGCGTATCAAGTGCTACGTCGGCGTCCCGGTCGAATTTGCCGGAAAGGAGTTCGAAGTTCCGGAGGAAGCCCATATGGATCGCCTGAACAACGCACAGTTCGTTACCCTTGGTACCGTCTGCTCCTTCCTGGGGGCAAAGTTCTAACGAGGTGGAGACATGGTCAAGATCATCAATACCAGCGGAAAGCGCAAGACTGCAATCGCACGCGCTACCTTAAAGGCCGGCAAGGGGATCATCCGGATCAACTCCGTGCCCCTCGAAAAGTACAGCACGGAAGTGGTCCGGATGAAGATCTCCGAACCGCTCCTCCTCGTCCCCAACGCGGTCGACGGAGTAGATGTCGCCATCGATGTCGAAGGTGGCGGGGTCATGGGGCAGGCAGAGGCCGTCCGGACGGCGCTCGCCCGTGGCATCCTCGAATGGCACAACGATCCCAAGATGAAGGATGTCTACCTGACCTACGACCGGACGCTCCTCGTGAACGACTCGCGCCAGAAAGAGACCAAGAAACCTCACGGGCGCGGGGCGAGGAAGAAGTTCCAAAAGTCTTATCGTTAGGATAAAAGAAATGATGAGAGGCCGATACGAGTGATACCCGTCCGATGCTTCACCTGTGGGAAGACGATCTCAACGGCATATGAAGAGTTCAAGCAGCGGCGGGCAGCAGGCGAGGATCCCAAGAAGATCCTCGACGATCTCGGTCTTACGAGATACTGCTGCCGCAGGATGCTGCTGACGCACAAAGAGATCATTGATGAACTCAACCCCTACCAGTAATATCATTTATTCGGGGTCGTGGGGTAGCCTGGTCTATCCTATTGCGTTCGGGACGCAGTGACCTGAGTTCGAATCTCAGCGACCCCATTCAATTCTAAAGGAGAGTACATGCCAGCGCAGACATACACCCGGTATGAACGGGCGAGGATTATCGGAGCACGGGCCCTGCAGGTGTCCATGGGTGCTCCACTGCTGATCAAGACTGCAAAGATTGATCCGCTCGAGATTGCCCTCGAGGAGTTTTCCTGCAACAAGATCCCCATTACCGTTAAGAGGAAGTGAACGATTCATGACCATGATCGAAGCTATCGCGCTGCGGGTCATCCTTGACAGCCGGGGCAACCAGACCGTCGAAGCCGACGTGATAACGACAAGCGGTTTCGGGCGGGCGGCGGCTCCCTCCGGTGCGAGCACCGGCTCCCGCGAGGCGAAAGTCCTGCCGGCGGCAGAAGCTGTTGATAACGCCTCCGGCAATGTCATCGAGACGCTGATCGGGTTCGATGCTGCGGACCAGCAGGGGTTTGACGAACAGCTCCGCGATATCGACGGGACTGCGGACTTCTCGTCGATCGGAGCGAACGTTGCGGTCGCCCTTTCCCTCGCGAACGCGAAGGCAGCAGCATCGTCCGCGGGCATGCCGCTCTTCCGGTATCTCTCGGGTGCATTCGGCGCAGAACTCCCCCTCCCGCTCGGGAACGTGATCGGGGGCGGGGCGCATGCACAGGATGCGACCGAGATCCAGGAGTTCCTGGTCGTGACCGGGGACACCGCGGATGTCCAGGAAGCGGTCTTTGCGAATGCGGCGGTCCACCGTACAGTGAAAGACCTCCTGAAGAAGAAGGGCAAGGCAGCCGGCAAAGGCGACGAAGGTGCATGGGCGCCGAAGATCGACGACGCTCTCGCCTTCGAGATCGTTTCCGAGGCATGCAAAAAGGTCGCGGACGAGATGAGTGTCTCCGTCGACATCGGCATCGATGTTGCAGCAAGCCAGTTCTGGAACGGCACCGAATACCAGTACCGGGACCGGAAGCGGAGCACGGAAGACCAGATCGCCTATATTGCCGAGCTCGTCGACAACTACGACCTCGTGTATGTCGAAGATCCCCTCCACGAGGAGGACTTTACCGGGTTTGCCGACCTCAATGCTCAGATCGGCGACCGGTGCCTCCTCTGCGGCGACGACCTCTTTGTCACCCAGGCTGAATACATCAGCAAAGGCATTGAGATGGGATCGGCAAACTGCGTGCTGATCAAACCCAACCAGGTGGGGACCCTGACCGATACCTTCGAGGCGGTGAAACTTGCCCATACCTCCGGGCTTGACACGGTCATGAGCCACCGGTCCGGCGAGACCACCGATGAGACCATTGCACACCTTGCAACCGCTTTCTCCTGCGTTTTCTTAAAAACCGGTGTTGTTGGCGGGGAACGCATTGCAAAACTGAACGAACTGATTCGCATAGAGGAACAATTATGACCCAAGTAACCGAGATGGAAATCGAACTGAAAGAACCGCTTGTCCCCGTCGAGGAATACCTCGCAGCCGGCGTGCACATCGGCACCCAGCAGAAGAGCGAGGACATGAAGAAGTTCATCTACCGCGTCCGCGGCGATGGGCTGTACATCCTTGACATTCGCGAGACCGACGGAAGGATCAAGACCGCAGCGAAGTTTTTGAACCAGTATGAGCCCCCGAATATCCTCGTCGTCACCTCCCGGCAGTACGGGCAGTACCCGGCAAAGAAGTTCGCGGATACGATCGGCGCGATGGCCGCGACCGGCCGGTTCATCCCGGGACTTCTCACCAACCCGGCGCTCGACGGCTACATCGAACCCGAGGTCGTCGTCGTCACCGATCCCATCGGCGACTCCCAGGTCATCCACGAGGCGGTCCAGTGCGGGATTCCGGTCGTCGCGCTCTGCGATACCAACAATATGACGAAGTTTGTGGACCTCGTCATCCCGACCAACAACAAAGGCAGAAAAGCCCTCTCGATGATCTATTTCCTCTTAACCCGCGAGATGCTCCGGCTCCGCGGCATCTCGACGGCGCTCACCGCTGAGGACTTCGAGACCGATATCTGAGGGGACGGTTTTTCAGGTGGCAGAATGCCACCCCCCCAACCGATATCTGGATATAGCAGAGTAACAAGAGGGTAATCCGATGAAACTGCGTACATGCGCCGTTGTGGGCATGTTCTATCCGCGGGACCCGAACCACCTCGAGCAGCTGCTCACCCGGTTCTTCGCGGGGGCGCCGGCTGCGGGGGGAGCCGGTGCGAAGGGGATCGTCGCCCCCCACGCCGGATACGTCTATTCGGGTGCGGTCGCGGCGCAGGCGTATGCAGCCATCCCCGCCACGTTCTCCGGGACGTTTGTCGTGATCGGTCCGTCCCACCGTGGGTTCCTGACGTCGGGATCAGCGATCCCCTGGGAGACCCCGCTCGGGGTCGTCGATACGGACGCAGAATTCGTCGCGGCGCTGGGTGTTGCCGTCGACGAATCTTCCCATGCTGCTGAGCACTCGCTTGAAGTCCAGATGCCGTTCATCAAGTTCCGGTTCCCCCGTGCACGGATCGCGCCCGTGATGATGGGGGACCAGGACCATGCGGTTGCGGCCCGGCTCGGGCAGGCGATTGCCGATGCGGCAGAGGCAGAACGCCGGGATATCAGGATCGTCGCATCGAGCGACTTCTCCCACTATATCCCGGAAGCCGTTGCAAGGGACCAGGACCTCTATACCATCGAAGCACTCCGGACCCTGGATACCGCGGAGTTTTATCGCAGGATCGTATCCCGGAAGGTCTCGGCGTGCGGGTACGGCCCGATCACTGCGATGGCGGAGGCGTGCCGGGCGATGGGCGCACAGGAAGGGCGGTTGCTCACGTATGCCACCAGCGGGGATGTCACCGGTGACCGGAACGAGGTCGTGGGGTACGCAGCCGTTGCGGTGATCTAGGTTGGCAACGTGGAGTGCCCCGGGCAAGGTCTTCCTCTTCGGCGAACACGCCGTCGTTTACGGGAAACCGGGGATCGCGATGGCGATCCGGCCCCGGGTGTATGTTACGGTGCGGCATTCGAAACGCCCGCTCTCGGTGAGTTCGCCGTACATCCAGAGCTGTTTCACCGAGATGGGCGTGACCGGAAGCGTGTACATCAACTCCCAGATCCCCAGTTCCTCGGGGCTGGGCTCGTCTGCGGCAGTGACGGTTGCCACGCTCTGCGCGATCAACGACGAGTTCCAGCAGGAGAAGACCCGCGAGGAGATCGCCGACATGGCTTTTGCGATCGAGAAGAAGGTGCAGAAAGGGCGGGCGAGCCCGACGGATACGACCGTATCATCCTATGGCGGGATCGTTCTCATCACCGGAACCTCGCGGCGGCGCCTTCCCCCGGTGAACCTGCATCTCGTCATCGGGGATACGCTCGTCTCCCACAGCACCTCGCAGATGGTTGAGCAGGTTGCCGAGATGAAGAAGCAGCACCCGGAGATCATCAACCCCGTCATCGATGCAATCGAGGGCGTCACCATGAGTGCCATCCATCACCTGAACAACCAGAAGGAGCTGGGGCGGTACATGGATATGAACCACGGTCTTCTGGATGCCCTCGGCGTCGGGCACCCGGCCCTCTCCCGGCTCGTCCTGACGGCCCGGATGGCCGGGGCGTTTGGGGCCAAGCTGACGGGAGCCGGCGGGGGCGGGTGCATGATCGCCATCTGCCCCAAGGCGCTCAAGCACCGTGTCGCCAAGGCAATCGAGGGCCACAACGCCCGGGCGCTCGTCACCGGCATCGAAACCGAGGGTGCCCGGAAGGAGAAGAATGTCTGACCGCATCATGCTCAAGCTCGGGGGGAGCGTGATTACCGACAAGAGCGGCGACTGCGCGATCGACCGTGACCGTCTCTCCGGTATCGCGCGGGATATTGCACGGGCACGAAAGGACGGGATCCTCATCGTCCATGGGGCCGGCTCCTGCGGTCATCCCGAGGCAAAACGCTACCACCTCGACACGGGTGCCGCCCCCGGGCAGGCCGGGGGGATCGCGGTAACCCACCAGGCGGTATCCGCACTCAACGCCGGGGTCGTCGCCGCGCTCCGTCAGGAGGGCATCGAGGCGGTCGGCATCCACCCCCTCCATGCCGGGTACGCGGACGGCGGGAGGCTTGTCGCGTTCGAGTGCCGGCATCTGGATCAGATGCTTGCCCTCGGGATTGTCCCGGTGATCCACGGCGACGTGGTGATGGACAGGTCCCGGGGTGCCTGCATCGTTTCCGGGGACCAGCTGATCCGCTTCCTTGCGGGCAGGCTTTCCCTGCAGCGCGTAGGACTCGCCACCGATGTACCGGGAGTGCTGGATAGAGGGATGGTTGTGCCGGTGATCACGCCGGCAACGATCCAGACCCTCCAGATCGGCAGCTCGACCCATACCGATGTCACCGGTGGAATGAGAGGAAAGATCGCCGAACTCCTCGAGCTCGCAGAGGCGGGTATCGGGTCGGAGATCTTCCACGTCTCCCGGATCCCTGACTTCCTCGCGGGAAGGGATTGCAACGGGACGCGGATTATTACTTGATGAAGGTAAGAACGTAAGAAGGAGCAGTACGGAAATGGCACGGGACAAGACGCAGTACACCTCGTCGCGGAAGCTCGACCACCTGCGCATCTGCGCAGAGTCTGATGTCGGGCGCGGCGATGCCGGTTTTTCAGACGTACGGTTGGTGCATAACGCGCTGCCGGAGTGTGATATGGCGGCGATTGACCGGCGCACGCGCTTTTTGTCCCATGCATTCTCCTCGCCCCTCTTCATTTCGGCAATGACCGGGGGTCACCCGGAGACCGGCATCGTGAATGCCCGGCTCGCCCGGGCGGCGGAACGCTACGGCATCGGGATGGGCGTGGGCTCCCAGCGGGCTGCCCTCGAAGATCCCTCGCTTGCCGACACCTTTGCGGTCGCCCGCGACGAGGCGCCCAACGCATTCCTCGTCGCAAACATTGGTGCGGTCCAGCTCCGCGACCATGGCGTCGCGTGGGCAGAACAGGCCATCGGGATGATCGACGCGGATGCGATCGCGGTTCACCTGAATTTCCTCCAAGAGGCCATCCAGCCCGAAGGAGATCACGACGCGACGGGGTGCCTCGAGGCGATCCGCGAGCTCTGTGCCGGGATAAAGACGCCGGTCATCGTAAAAGAGACCGGCTCCGGCATCGCTACGCAGACCGCAAAGGCCTGCGCAGGAGCCGGCGCCGCGGCGATCGATGTCGCAGGAGCCGGGGGGACCTCATGGGCGGCTGTCGAGAGCCTGCGGGCAGGCCGGAACCGTTCCGCCCGGGCACAGCAGATGCGGACGCTCGGCGAGGACTTTGCCGATTGGGGGATCCCGACGGTTGTCAGCCTGTGCGAGGTCGCAGCGACCGGAAGTCCCGTGATCGCATCCGGGGGGATCCGGAGCGGCATTGATATGGCAAAAGCCCTCGCTCTCGGCGCGGGCCTCTGCGGCATGGCGCTCCCCCTCCTTGCCCCGGCGCTCGAGAGCGACGAGGCAGTGGGACGGGCAATCGATACCTTTCACCGGCAACTGGATGCCGCCATGTTTCTTACGGGCTCAGCGCGGGTTGCCGATCTGCGAAAGGCGCGACTGTTCATCACCGGCAGGACCCGGCAGATGATCGGGAAGGACCACCCGGTACGGATCCGGACATAACGATGCGATACATCCAAAAAACCAGAGTGTTGCGAATCTGACCATTTTACAACCGACACAACGAACAACAGCGAACACACCAGCAGAAAGGAGACAGTACAATGGATATAGAAATCATAGCAGTGGGCGGATACGACGAGGTCGGGCGGAATATGACCGCTGTCCGCTGCGGAAAGGAGATCGTCATCTTTGATATGGGCCTGCGCCTTGACCAGGTGATGATCCACGAGGACGCGGAGATCGAGAACATGCATTCCCTCGATCTCATCAAGATCAAGGCGATCCCCGACGATACGATGATGAACTCGATTGAGGGGACCGTTAAAGCGATCGTCTGTACGCACGGGCACCTCGACCATATCGGGGCTATCCCGAAACTGGCGCACCGGTACAATGCACCGATCATCTCGACGCCATACACGACCGAGCTCATCCGGCAGCAGATCTCGGGAGAGCAGAAGTTTGGCGTGAACAACAAGCTCTTCCCGTTAAAATCGGGCCAGCGGTACACCATCTCGCAGACACTTACCCTTGAGTTCGTGCGCATGCAACACTCCATCATCGATACGGTAATGGCGGTGCTTCACACCCCCAACGGGGCCGTTGTCTATGCACTGGACTTCAAGCTCGACCGGACCCCCGTAATCGGCGATCCCCCGGACTTTGCGCGGCTCCGCCAGATCGGGAAAGAAGGTGTGCTGGCACTTATTGTGGAGGCCACCAACATCGACCGGCCGGGGAGATGCCCGAGCGAACGGATCGCCCGCAACCTTGTCCGGGACGCGATCACGAGTTACGAGGACGACAAGAATGCTATCGTTGTCTCGACGTTTTCATCCCACATCTCGCGCGTAAAGACCATCGCCGAATGCGCCCACGAGATCGGGAGAAAACCAGTGCTTCTCGGGAGGTCCATGGAACGGTACGCGGTCACTGCCGAACAGATGAAGATGGTCTCGTTCCCGTCAACGACGAGTGTTTTCGGAAACCGGCGGACGGTTGACCGGATGCTCCGGCGCCTGATGAAGGAGGGCAAGGAGAAGTTCATGCCGATCGTCACCGGGCACCAGGGAGAGCCCGGCTCGATCCTGACCCGGGTTGCGACCGGCGATACGCCATTCCTGATGAGCAAGGGCGACAAAGTGATGTTTTCCGCGAACGTGATCCCCAATCCCATGAACTACGGGCAGCGGTATCTTGTCGAAGCCCGCCTGCGGCTTGCGGGAGTGCGGATTTTTGAGGACCTGCACGTGAGCGGTCACGCCTACAAGGAAGACCACTACGAGCTGATTCACCTCCTGAACCCGCAGCACGTCGTCCCGGCACACGGGAACATCAAGATGACCGGCAGCTATGCCGACTTTGCATCCGAGATGGGATATACCCTCCAGTCCGACCTGCACGTCGTCAAGAACGGCCAGCGGATCCTGATGAAGTGACGACCATGACAGAACTGTCCGCCTACCTGGAAACCGCTGCACGGTCAATCGACGTGATGATCGACCGGTACTTCGTGGACACGACCGGCGAGCTGAACAAGGCGAGCGCCCACCTGCTTGCCGCAGGAGGAAAGCGCCTGCGGCCGGCGGTCGTCATGCTTGCTGCTGACGCGGTGAAGCCGAACACCTCTTCAGAGATCCTGCCGGCAGCCCTTGCGCTGGAACTGACCCACACGTTCACGCTGATCCACGACGACATCATGGACGGCGACATCCTCCGGCGCGGGGTCCCGACGGTCCACTCGAAATGGGACATGCCAACCGGAATCCTCGCCGGGGACGTCCTGTACGCACGGGCATTCGAGTTCCTGATGCGGGCGAACGCAACCGATGAGGCGCGGGGGCGGGCGGTTACCATGCTCGCATCGGCGTGCGCAGAGCTCTGCCAGGGGCAGCACATGGACATGGCCTTTGAGAAGCGCGACGATGTCGACGAGGGCGAGTACCTCGAGATGGTGCGGAAGAAGACCGGGGTCCTCTACGCTGCAGCTGCCGGCATCGGGGCTGTCCTTGCCGGCGGAAACTCCCGGCAGGTCAAGGCCCTCTACAACTTCGGGCTCAACACGGGCATGGCGTTCCAGATCCAGGACGACGTCATCGACCTCCTCTCCCCTCCGGAGAAGAGCGGAAAGGACCAGGCTTCCGACCTGCGCGAAGGCAAGCAGACCCTGATCTGGATCAGGGCGCGGGAGAAGGGGCTCGACCTCTCCCACTACAAGCGGAGCCTGACGGACACCGAGATCAACGCGGCGATCAAGGAACTGGAGGACGCAGGCGTGATTGCGGAGGTAAAGGCGACCGCAAACGAACTCGTCTCTACGAGCGCAAAACACCTCGCCCTCCTCCCCCCCTCGAAAGAGCGGGAACTTTTAAAAGAGATCGGAGAATTTTTCGTCACCCGGAGCTTCTGAAATGGCCGGCGCCGACCCGCGTGACCTGCTGCTCAGGTGTGCCCTCTCCAACGCGGTGAAGCACGGGGGGGTCCCGCAGGCAGGAGCGGTCATCGGGATGGTGATGGGTGCAAACCCGGAGCTCCGGTCGCGGGCAAAGGAGGTCTCGGCACTTGCGAAGGACGTGATCTCAGAAGTCGCTGCGCTCAGCCCGGAGGACCGGAGAAGGAAACTTTCAGAGATCGCCCCGGAGATGCTCGCGGCCCTTTCCGAGAAGCACGAGCACAAAAAGGTGCTGCCCGAGCTAGAGGATGCCGGAACGGGCGTGGTGATGCGGTTCGCCCCGAACCCCTCCGGGCCGCTCCATATCGGGCACGCACGGGCGGCTGCCCTCAACGATGCCTACGTGAAGATGTATGGCGGCCGGTATATCCTCCGGATCGAGGACACCGATCCGAAGAGGGTGGACCCGGAGGCGTACGACACGGTTGCCGGGGACATCCGCTGGCTGGGGCTCGGGATCACCGAGACCGTGTACCAGAGCGACCGGCTTACCCTGTACTACGACCTCTGCCGCCAGCTCATCGAAAAGGGAGGGGCGTACGTCTGCACCTGCGACAACGAGCGGTTCAAAGAGCTCAAGATGGCAAGGCAGGCATGCCCCTGTCGGGACCAGCCGGTCGAACAGAACCTCGCCCTCTGGGAGAAGATGCTTGCCCACGGGTTCCGTGAGGGAGAGGTCACGGTGCGGATCAAGACCGACCTCCTCCACCCCGACCCCGCGATGCGGGACTTTCCCGCGTTCCGGGTGCTCGATTCTCCGCCCCATCCCCGAAAACCCGGCGCCTTCGTCTATCCGCTGATGAACTTCTCGGTGGTTGCTGACGACCACCTGCTCGGGGTCACCCACGTGATCCGGGGCAAGGACCATATCGCCAACACCCGCCGGCAGCGGTATATCTACGACCACTTCGGCTGGAAGGTGCCCGTATACCGGCACTACGGCAGGATGGGGATCGAGGGGGTCGTCCTCTCGACCTCGCAGATGAGGCTCGGGATCAAAGAGGGCACGTACTCCGGCTGGGACGACATCCGGCTCGGGACCCTGCGGGCACTTGCCCGCCGGGGCATCCTCCCCGAAGCGGTGAAGAACGCGATGCTTGCCATCGGGATCGGCGAGACCGACATCTCGTTCTCATGGGATAACCTCTATGCCGAGAACAAGAAGATCGTCGATCCGGTCGCGAACCGGTACTTCTTCGTCCCGGATCCCATGACCGCCACGATCCACGGCGCACACCCGGTGGTGAGCAGGCTGCTCCTCCACCCTGCCGACGAGAAACGGGGAGTACGTACCCTCGCCTTCTCCGGAACCGTGCTCCTCCCCGCTGCCGAACTCGCGGACAGGACCCGGACCCTGATACGGCTCAAGGATCTCTTCAATGTCGCGATAGAGCACGACCATGGTCGTCCGCACATCGCCTTTGCCGGAGACTCCCTTGCCGATGCCCGGGCGGCAAAAGCCCCGATCATCCAGTGGCTGCCCGCGGGAGCAGAGGTTCCCTGTACCCTCAGGACCCCGGAAGGGGATCTCGCCGGGGTCTGCGAAGCCGGGGTACAGCAGGAACTTTCAAAGGTCGTCCAGTTCGAGCGGGTCGGGTTTGCGAAGATCGACGCCGTAACGGACGATGGTATCATCGCGTATTTCACGCATAAATAATCCCCCGCCCGTCATTTTTTTAAGAGTGAGGAGGAAACGTTCTTTATTGAACGACAAAACTCCTTCCCGTCCCCCCGTCTGTGCACACTCTGTTGTCCGCTCGCGGCGCAGGACACTTGCCCTCGAAATTACCGGTGACGGGGACATCGTCGTCCGGGCGCCGCACCGCACCCCGGATTCCGTCATCGAGGGGATGATCCGAAAGAAGGAAGACTGGATTGCACGGAAGGTCGCGGAGATCCGTGCACGCCCAACTCCTGCTCCCCATGAGTATGTCGAGGGCGAGATGTTCCTGTTCCTCGGGGGATCCTACCCGCTCACGTTCACCGATGACGGTGGCTGTACCATCGAACGGCTGGACCGGCTCTATGTTCCGCGCGGCATGGCCCCCGGCATCCGCAGTTCCCTGAAGCGTTGGTACATGCAGGAAGCGCAGAAGATCGTGCAGGAACGGTGCGCGTACTTCTCGATGGTTGCCGGCTACGACCCGGCGTCGATCGACGTCACCGACGCCCGGCGACGCTGGGGGTCGTGCACGTCCGAAGGAAGGATCAACTTCAGCTGGCGCCTCGTGCAGGCACCGCTGCGGATCGTTGATTATGTCGTCGTCCACGAGCTCGTCCACCTCCGCCAGCCCGACCATTCGGCGAAATTCTGGAGGAAGGTCGAATCAGTCCTCCCCGATTACCGGGAGAGACGGGCGTGGCTGCGCGGGAACGAGTGGCTGCTGAAAATCTAAGATGCCGTATTATAATCCAACAGACAAACAACACATGATACCGGGTATAACCCCGCACAATTCAGCACCCCGCATCCAGCGTGAACGATGGCTTCCTTTGGAGACGATTCAGACATGGCAATGACGCACCCGGTTGGCGGAGCGCTGGCTCCCCCGCGAGTGTCCCCGAGCACCAGGGGAACCGTCCGGGCCTACGCCGACCTAATGCGCCTCAAGTTCTTCTTTGCCTGGCCGCTCCTCTTCTGCGCAGGGCTCGTCCTCGGCACATCCGTGTACGGGGGGTTCTCGATCCCGTTCCTCCTGCACGGGGCACTCATCGGGTTCTTCGGCTTCGAGGCGGGGCTCGTGCTCAACGACTATATCGACCGGGACCTCGACAAGCGGGACATCGAACACCGGCGGCTCACCCGCTACTGGCGCCTGTTCGGGAGGCGGCCGCTCCCCGCCGGGGCAGTGACGCCGCAGGCGGCGTTCCGTCTCTTCGCGCTCCTCTTTGCCGTCACGGTCTTTTTGATCGCTCTCCTGCCGTCTCCCCACTCGTGGTTCGTCTTTCTGATCCTGATCTACAGTTACGGGATGGAGGCGCTCTACCAATTCGTGAAACGCGACCAGAGACTCCCGGTTGCGCAGCTCCTCGGTCGGACGGACTTTGCGCTCTTCCCGGTTGCCGGCTATCTCTGTGCCGGGTATCCCGATACCACGGCGCTTGCATTCTTCCTCTTCTTCTACCCGTTCGCCATGGCACATCTCGGCGTCAACGACTTTGCCGATGTCGAGAACGACCGGGTGAGGAAGCTGAAAACGATCCCGGTATTGTTCGGGAGGGATGGCACGATCTACTGGATCTACGGCTTTACGCTCCTGAATATCCTGGGCGCGGCGATCTTCTTTCCCCACCTCGATACCCTCGGGAAGATCGGCCTTATCGCAGGACTCCTCCTGATATGTGCCGCGGACGGGCTCATCTTCCTCGGAAGGGGGCCGGATGCCGCCATGCAGGCGCTGCCGTTTTACCATGTCAGCATGGTCGTTGTCGCCGTGACGATCCTGGTCTCCGCCCTGCCCTGAGCCGGCGAACAGGATCGATCCGGACCGCGGGAAGTCATCACAAGGGTTGAATGGTAACGATGAGCAGGAGAATATATCAGAAGGAGGAAGACGCAACGGTCGCAAAAGCCCGTGACCTTGACCGGTACCTCCGGGGTTTTACCGGTGGACCGGAAGGTTCTGCCGCAACCGTGACCGGCACGCTGGATGCCGGCGGGGAATACGTCCCGCTGTACCGGAACTCCTTCTGGACTGCCGGTCAGCGGCAGGCCGCCTCCATCCACGAGGTCTCGTACCGGGCCTGCTTCAAGCCCCAGCTCCCGCGGTTCTTCATCACGCTCCTTACTGAAAACGGCGACCGGGTCTACGATCCCTTCAGCGGGAGGGGGACGACGGTGATCGAGGCCGGGCTTCTGGGGAGGGCGGTTGCCGCCAACGATGCCAATCCCCTCTCCCGGATCATGACCGAACCGCGGTTCTTCCCGCCGGAAATTGCCGGCCTGGAACGGAGGCTTGCGGGTATCCCCCGGAACGGCAGTGGTGCAGCGATCGACCTCTCCATGTTCTATGATCCCGCAACCGAGGAGGAGATTGTCGGCATCCGGGACTACCTGATCGGGAGGAGAAAGGACGGCACAGAAGACGCTCTCGACCGCTGGATCGCCATGGTCGCCACGAACCGGCTGACCGGGCATTCCCCGGGCTTCTTCTCGGTCTATACCCTCCCCCCGAACCAGGCGGTATCGCCCGTGAGCCAGCGGAAGATCAATGCCCGGCGGAAGCAGGAGCCGCCGTACCGCGACACCCATACCCTCATCCTGAAAAAGACGAAGAGCCTTCTTGCCGGCCTGCAGCCCGGGGAGGTCCGGAACCTGAACCGTGCGGGAGAGAGTGCGCTCTTTCTTACCGGCGATGCCCGGAAGACCCCGGCAATTGCCGATGGTTCGGTCCGGCTGACCGTCACCTCCCCCCCGTTTCTCGACATCGTCCAGTACCGCGAGGATAACTGGCTCCGGTGCTGGTTCAACGGCCTCGATGCACGCACCATCGGGAGGAAGATCACGATGGCCCGGACGGTCGGGGACTGGGCATCGGTCATGGGGGATGTCTTTGCAGAGCTCTTCCGCATCACCCGGCCGGGTGGGTGGGTGGCATTCGAGGTGGGAGAAGTGCGCAAAGGGACAATCCGGCTCGAGGAAGCGGTCATCCCGCAGGGCACCGGTGCTGGGTTCGACTGTGCCGGGGTCATGATCAATGTGCAGCAGTTCACCAAGACGTCGCACATCTGGGGCGTCGACAACATGGGGTGCGGGACCAATACGAACCGTATCGTCATCTTCCGGAAACCCTGATATCTTCCTCTCGCGAAAAGACCGATCCCTGTCCCCCGCGGGCGGCAGATCCCCCCTTCTCTTCCCTCTCCTTTCGCCAGAGTACGCTTAAAGTATCCCCACATCCAACCACTACCCATGGTGTCATCGATCCGGCGGACCGCACAGATCATCGATATCCTCAGCAAATACGGTTTTGGCATCGCGCTCGAAGGGATGTTTCCGGGGAAGCAACGGTTCCGGCTCCCGACGCCCGGCCGGTCCTCTGAGGCATCGACCGTTTACGAGCGGATCCGGATGGCGGTCGAGGAACTCGGTCCGACGTTCGTGAAGTTCGGCCAGATCATGAGCACGAGGATGGAGATCCTGCCTCCCGAGCTCATCGAGGAACTCAAGAAACTGCAGGACCATGCCCGCCCGCTCCCGTTCGCCGAGGTTAAGGAGGTCATTCTCGCAACCTGCCCCAACCTCGACGAATGGTTCCTCGAGATCGATGAGACCCCGCTCGCGTCCGCCTCGATCGGGCAGGTCCACCGTGCAGTCCTGAAGGACGGCACGAAGGTTGCCGTCAAGGTCCAGCGCCCCGGTATCCCGGAGCTGATCGAGACGGACCTTTCGATCCTCCTCTCCATGGCAGAGCGGATCGACTCGGTCTTCCCGGAAGTCCGGACATACAACCCGGTCGGGATGGTGCAGGACTTCGCCAACCAGATCCGGAAGGAACTGGATTTCACCCGGGACGCACGGAACGCGGACCGGATGGCGCGTAACTTTGCCGGCGTTCCCGGCATCAGGTTCCCGAAGATCTACTGGGAGTATACTTCCTCCCGGGTGCTCGTCATGGAGTTCGTTGAAGGGGTCCGTATCGACAACGCCGATGCGATCCGGTCCATGGGTCTCGATCCCCACTGCATCGGGGTCAACGGCTTCGAGGCATACCTGAAGATGATCTTCGAGGACGGGTTCTACCACGGCGACCCCCACCCGGGCAACCTCCTGGTCACCAAGGTGGGCGAGGTCGTCTTCCTCGATTTCGGGATCGTGGGAGTTCTCCGCCCGGAGAAACGCCAGAACTTCATCAACCTCCTCTTCGCGCTTGTCTCCGATGATATCGAGATGATGCTCAAGTCCCTCGAAGGGTTCGGCATCGTCATCAAGGAGGCAGACCGTGAAGGGCTCCGGGACGACCTCTACATCATGATGCACGACTTCGGCGGCGGGAGCGAGGTCCACCAGGTCAACTTCGGCCTGCTCGTCAACGAGCTGACCGAGACCATGCGGCGGTACCGGCTGCAGGTGCCGATGAACCTGATGCTTCTCTTGAAAGTCTTCGTCATGGTCCTCGATATCGGGGTGCGCCTCGACCCGAAGTTCAACTTCGGCAGGGAGATCACCCCGTACCTGACCAAGCTTGCAGAGACCAACACCCTCTCCGCGGCATACGTGAAACGTGCCACCAACTCCATGATGGAGGCGGTGGATGCGGCCTTCGACCTGCCCCGGAACATCAACCTGATGTTAAAGCGCCTCTCGACCGGGACGGTCCGCCTCGAGATCGTTGATACCGATCTCCAGAAACTCCAGATGGCGCTCGACCGGGCGAGCGACAAGGTCATGATGGGGCTCGTTGTCGCGGCGCTCGTCGTCGGGTCCTCGCTCGTCCTCCAGCACTCCTCACTCTCCCTCCCGCAGGAGGTCGGGTGGCTCGCGGTCTTCGGGTACGCCGCAGCGGTCTTTGTCGGGTTCTACGCGATCTACCATGTCATCTTCCTGAAGTTCCGCCTCGAACGGTAGAAAAAAAGCGGAATTTTTGGGAACTTTTTTACCGGTCGATGTTACCGGTCGAGATACCTGCAGATCGCCGACCATGCCCGGATCTTGCCGGCAAGCGGCATCCGGGCATACGCCGGGCTGGTCGATGGCAGCCGGAGGATCGTAACGTTTGCGGGTGGGCACGCGGCGAGAGATCTCGCCGAAGCGCTCCCGTTGCAGGCAATGAGGCGGATGCCGGGATGCGATGCGAGCAGGTCATCCAGGGGATTGCCGCACGCGCCCGTGATCGTGCTGTCGGCGCTCCCCTGCCTCCGGCAGGAAGCAATCGCGTCCCAGAGCGCGATCCTGCAGGAGATCAGCCGGGAGAGGCGGTCGCCGTACGGAAGGGAGGGATCGATCGCAACGAGCGCATCCATGATCTTCCAGAACTGGTTCTTCGGGTTAGCGTAGTACTGGCCGGCAGCTAGCGAGAGGCTGGACGGAAAGCTTCCGAGGATGAGGACCCGTGCCCCCGGCCCGATCACCGGAGGCAGTCCTTGCACGAGACGGCGGGCAGGGGTTCGCATGAGAACAGAATTGCGGCAAAAAGGGCGTTTCAGGTTTTATAGTAGAGCCTGCAGTGGCAGCTGCCGTCCTTTGCGATCTCTTCCTTATGATAGACGCAGGGGCATTCGATCGCCCGGTCCTTCTCCTCGTCGCCGCTGCGCAGCCGGCACGGGCAGTACGGGCGGCCGAACTTTCCCTTGTTCCGGACGAGCCCCCGGATCACGGTGCCCAGCTGCTTCTCATCGGGGTTCAGCGTGTAGCCATGCTTTTTTGCGTACGCCGTTGCCCACTTGAGCATATCTTCTTCCGCTTCGTTCCCGGTCATGGAATCTTCCCGTACATCCTGTTGCACGCTTTCACGATGTTATCCTTTCTGTTCCGGCTGCGGGTGTTCTGCCTATTCAGTCCCCGGAACCTTTACGGGCAGCGGTCGTTCTCTTCTTCCCTGCCGCACTGCTCGTTTTGACAATCCGCCGGAGGACACGGTCATAAGTCTCCATGACATCGCCTTTGTCGAACCGGTACACGTCCTTGTCCAGCGACTCGCCGGTTGTTGCATCCCAGAGCCGCATGGAGTCCATCGAGATCTCGTCCCCGACGCAGATGCCCTTTTTGCCCCTGCCGAACTCGAGCTTGAAGTCCACGAGCGTGATGCCCTGCCGTGCGAGCAGGTCTTTCAAGAGATCGTTGACCTTCAGGGCCGTATTCTTGATCTTCTTCAGTTCGGCGGGCGTACAGATCTTCAACGCGAGGATCAGGTCGTCATTCAGCATGGGATCGTGCCGTGCGTCATCCTTGTAGTCGATCACGATGACCGGGGGACGCAGGGGGGTCTTCTCTTTGAAGGGGTAGTTGCGCACGATGGAGCCGGCGGCGATGTTCCGGACGATGACCTCGAGCGGGATCATCGAGAGGTTCTCGACCACCATGCGGTTCTCATCGAGCATGCGGACGAAGTGGGTCTTCACCCCGTGCTCCCCGAGATATGAGAAGAAGAAGGCGGAGACCTCGGCATTGTACCTTCCTTTCTTCTTCAGGGTGTCTTTCTTTCCCCCGTCGAACGCGGTGATGTCGTCCCGGAACTCGACAATGAGGTGGTCCTTTTCGTCCGTGCGGTAGACCGACTTGGCTTTCCCGGCATAGAGAAGTTTTCCCTGTTTCACGCGCAGCGCTCCTTTTCCTGTGCAGTACTATGGGCGAGCCGGGTTATTAGGGGTTTCATGGACGGGTGGAACCACCCCTTTTCGATGAAACGGGGATAGATGCAGAGCCGCTCGACCAGCTCTGCGTTGCCGGCGATGGATTTCAGGGAATCGATCGCCGGCCACGGGTGTTCGGGATTGATGTAATCGACCGTAACCGGGGAGATCCCGCCGAGGTCGTCCACCCCGCAGGGGATCAGGGCGCGGGCGTCGGCGAGGTTGGGCGGGATCTGGATGGCGATCTCCTGCGGGAGGATCTCCCGTGCGAGCCGGATCGTCGCGCAGATCTCCTGCGGTGAGGGGACCGGGTATCCCGACATCCCCGTGCCGGCCTTCGGGCAGAAGTTCTGGATGATGATCTCCTGGATGTGGCCGTAGCGCCGGTGAATGTCCCGGATGGCGTTGAGCGAATCCTCGCGGTCTGCCGGCGTTTCGCCGATCCCGAGGAGGAGGCCGGTGGTGAAGGGGATCTTCAGCTTCCCGGCGTCTTCCATCATCGCGAGCCGGACTTCGGGCTTTTTCCCCGGGGAACTCCTGTGTGCAGGAACCTCGGCGGTGGTCTCCAGCATGATCCCCATGCTTGCGTTCACTTCGCGGAGGACCTCCATCTCCCCGTACGTGAGGACGCCGGCATTCGTGTGGGGGAGAAGACCCGCGGCTATCCCCTTCCTGCACATCGCAACGACATAGGTAAGAAAATTCGTCCAGCCGGTATTCTCAAGGTACGCGGCGAATCCCGGCTCAAGGTCCGGCCGCTCGCCGAACGTGAACAGCGCCTCCGTGCAACCAAGGGCGGCACCCCGGACCAGCAATCGCTCCACGGCATCCGGCATCATGAGGCAGCCGTCCTGCACCGGTGTCCGGAACCCGCAGTACCCGCACCGGTTCCGGCAGACGGTCGTCAGCGGGAGGAAGACGTTCCTCGTAAACGTGATGGTGCGCCCTGCCATGCGTGTATAGGGTTTTTCGCGGGGATGACATTAAGGTGGTGCTGTCCGGCCCCTGCCAGGCGCCCTGTACTTGCAGGGAAGTGATCCGTTCTGCCGGCTCTATGGAGCCGGGAAGGAGGAAACGGGCAGGACTCCCGGAGCGTACCAGAAGAGTTTATTGGTATCAAAGGCGAGGTTACAAGGAGAACCCATGACTTCCGGGCAGCAGGGACCAGGCAATCCGGCAGGGGAAGGTGCAGTCCGGAACGGGCAGCAGGAGACCTGCGAGGAGACCGTCGCACGGCTGCAGCAGGAACTTACCGTTGCCCAGAAGAAAGTCCAGGTCGTCGGGAGTGTCACCCGGCACGACATCCTCAACCAGCTCACCGCCATCATGGGCTACAACGAGCTCCTGCTTACCATGATCAAGGAGGAGAACGTCCGGAACTTCCTCGAGATCGAGCAGCGGGCTTCCGACAAGATCCGCCGGATCTTTGCGTTCTCCAAGGTCTACCAGCTGATGGGGACCGAACCCCCGCGCTGGCAGAAGCTTGCCGCGCTCGTGCGACTCGCGTGCGACGAGATCGACTTGAAGGGGATCGCCCTCTCTGAAGAAGCCGGCGACCTGTACCTCTATGGCGAACCCCAGCTCTACAAGGTCTTCTCCTACCTGTTCGACAACGCGATCCGGCACGGGAAGAAGACAACAAGGATCCGGATCATCCTTGAGCACCGGAAGGACGACGCCATCCTCGTCGTCCAGGACGACGGGGAAGGTGTCCCCCCCGAGAACCGGGAGAAGATCTTCGAGCGCGGGTTTGGCAAATACACCGGGTGGGGCCTCTTTGTCGCCCGGGAGATCCTCTCCCTCAACGGGATGGCGATCCGCGAGAACGGCGTCGAGGGCAAGGGTGCCCGGTTCGAGATTACGATCCCCCAAAGCCGTATAAAGACCGGCGATAAACCCCCGGCACGGTAACGGCGGATCGCATCTTTAAAAAAAGGCGGGGTCCGGCCGGCGCGGCAGGGTATTGCCGATGAACGCGGGGTACGGGAGCTGCGGGGTTGTGGGATTTGCCCCGCGCCACATGGCTACCTTTTTTTCCTTTCCCGGAGTACCCGTACTCGTACCATGCCCGTAGCTGTCATCCCGTTCAAGCAGAAGAACCCGAAGACCCGGCTCTCCTGCGTCCTTTCCGAGAGCGAACGCGAGGAATTTGCGAAGGCGATGATGCTCGACGTGGTTGCTGCGGTTAAGGACGCGATGTGCCGGCCCGTCATTCTCGGCACAGAACCGTTCGAATCGAACGACCTCGTACAGGTGGCGATGCCGGAGAAAGGGCTCTCGGACGCCCTCAACGAGTATCTTTCCTGTGCGCTCGACTCTGTCCTCATCATTATGGCCGATATCCCGCTTGCAGACGAGGCGTCCGTCCGGCGGGTGATCGCAACGCAGAGCGATCTTTCCATCGTCCCCGGCCGGGGCGGGGGGACAAACGTTATCTTCATCCGGGACCCGGCAAAGTTCCGCGTCGACTACTACGGCGGCAGTTTTGCAAAACACATGAAGATCGCCGCAGATGCGGGCCTCTCGGTCGAGGTGATCGACTCGTTCCGGCTCCACACCGACATCGATGAGAAAGAGGACCTTCCCGAGCTCCTGATCCACGGGAAGGGGAAGAGCCGGGCATATCTCGAAGGAAAGGGTTTTGCGCTCATCTCTGACAAGGGGCGTACGGTTGTCGAACGGAAGCAGTGACGAGTCTCTTCTCTGCCACCCGTCCCTGTGTTTCAAAAAATGAAACATGGAACAACCTTAACAACCGATTGTCCCGATTTTTAATAAAAGGAGTCCGCTTTTCATATCATGGAACTGGATCGGGATGCAGGACGGCAGGGGGATTCCGTCTCCGGGAGTAGATCGGGGTGCGGACCAGCTCATAATGACGAGCACGGACCCGGTGCCGGGACCTGGGACTGGGATATCCCTACCGGGGATATCGTCTGGTCAGGTCTCCTCTATACCCTCTTCGGGCTCGATCCGGCGAAGGATCCGGCATCGTTCGACGCCTGGAACCGCATCCTCCACCCCGATGATGCGGCAGCGGCGAACGACCGGATAAGGCGGGCACTCGCGGATCACACGCTGTTGAACAGCGAATACCGGATCGTCCGGCCGGACGGAGAAGTCCGGTGGATCAACGCCATCGGAGAGGGTATTTACGGTGGCGACGGCCGTCCGGTCAGGATGACCGGTATCTGCGTAGACGTAACAAGGCGCCGCACTGCCGAGGAAGCCCTCGCTGAGAGCGAACGGCGGTATCGGGCGATCGCGGACTATACGCAGGACTGGGAGTTCTGGTTTGGGCCGAAGGCGGAGATCCTGTACCAGTCTCCATCGGCGGAGAGGATCGTCGGCCGGCCGGTCAATGGTTATTCGTCCTACGAGGCGTTCCTCCACGTTATCGTTCATCCCGACGATCTTTCGAAACGGCTTGACCACCTGAAAGACGAACTTGCAGGGAGGGGCCCGTCGGAGATGGAGTTCCGGATCATCCGCCCGGATGGCGAAGTTCGGTGGATCCACCATGTCTGCAGGTCAATCTATGATGCAGGCGGAGCGTTCCTAGGCACCAGGGGCTCGAACCGGGATATTACGGAACGCAAGCGTGGCGAAGAATCCCTCCGGGAGAGCGAGCAGCGCTTCAGGGCTATTGCCGAGACAACCCCCGTCATGCTCTCCGTCAGCAGTCTCCAGGACAACACTGTCCTGTTCGTCAACCCTGCGTACGAGCGTACGTTCGGGTTCGAGCCGGGGGAGTTCATCGGGAAAAAGGCCGTAACCGTCTATTGCGACGATGCGGACCGGGATGGGATTATCGGGATCCTGCAACGGGGCGGGGAGATCCGGAACCGCCAGGTCCGGGTGAAACGCAAGGACGGCACGCCGTTCTGGGTTGATTCATCGGTGACCCGTATACGGATTGCCGGGAAGGATGCACTCCTTGGGGCGTCGGTCGATATCACCGAACGGAAACGTGCGGAGGAGGCATTGGGGAAATCCCGGGCGAGGACGGTCTCTATTCTGGAGAGCATTGCCGACACCTTCTACTCCCTTGACGAGGAGTGGCGGTTCACGGTCGTGAATCCCGCTGCCGAGAAGGCGCCGTTCGGGCGGCCGGCGTCAGAACTGATCGGGAAGGTCATCTGGAACCTGTACCCGAACCTCGTCGGAACGGAGATCCACCGCCACTATCTCGCCGCCGCTCAGTATCATACCCTGGAGCACTACGAGGCGCAGTCGCCATTGAACGGGAGGTGGTACGAGGTCTTCATGCAGGGCCGCAGCGACGGGGTCGACGTCTACATGCGCGACATTACCGGACGGCGCAGTACTGAGGAGGCCCTCCAGAGAGCACATGATGGCCTTGAGGTCCAGGTCCAGGAGCGGACCGCGGAGCTGAAGACGTCAGTTGCGTACAACCGGAGCCTGATCGAATCGGGCCTCGATCTGATGGTGACCATCGATCCCGGCGGGAAGATCAGTGACGTGAATGCCGCGACCGTCGAGATGACCGGGTTCCCCCGGGAAGAACTCATCGGCACCGACTTCTCCGATTTCTTTACCGAGCCCGACAAGGCACGGGCAGGGTACCAGAAGGTGTTCCGTGAAGGCTTTGTACGGGACTTCCCCCTTGGGATGCGGCACCGCGACGGACGGATAACTCCCGTACTGTATAACGCGACGATCTTTTTTGATGAAAAAGGAGTAACAGCCGGGGCATTTGCGGTCGCCCGGGACATCTCCGCTCTGAAAAAAGCCGAGCGGGACCTTGAAAAAGCCCATGCCGAGACACGGGTGGAGCGCCAGCGGCTCTATGAGGTGCTTGAGACCCTGCCCGTCTATGTCTGCCTTCTCGATGCAAACTACAGGATGCCGTTTGCCAACCGGTATTTCCGCACGTCCTTCGGATACTCGCTCATCCGGACCTGCTACGAGTTCCTCTTCAACCGCACGGAACCCTGCGAGAACTGCGAATCGTACAAGGTCATGAAGACCCGGGCGCCGCACCACTGGTCCTGGACCGGGCCCAACGGGAGGAACTACGATATCTATGACTTCCCGTTCACCGACACGGACGGCTCCCCGCTGATCCTCGAGATGGGCATCGACATCACCGAACAGAAGAAAGCCGAGGAGGCGGTGCGAAAAGCTGCCGCGTACAACCGGAGCCTGATCGAGGCAAGCCCCGATCCGATTGCCATCATCAATGCAGGCGGGAAGATCAGCGACGTGAACGAGGCGACGGTTGCAGCGACCGGGCTGTCCCGCGAAGAATTGATCGGCACCGACTTCTCACAGTACTTTACGGATCCGGCGCGGGCGAAGGAAGGGTATGAGTCGGTTTTCCGTGATGGATCCGTTACCGATTTTGCGCTCGAAATCCGGCATCGCAGCGGCCGTCTGATCCCGGCCCTGTACAATGCCAGTGTGCTGCGCGACGATACGGGCACCGTCACCGGTGTCTTTGCGGCGGCCCGGGATATCTCTGCGCTGAAAAAGGCCGAGGAAGAGCTCTCGCAACTTGCGGCGATTGTGGAGAACTCCGACGACGCAATTATTGGGAAGTCCCTGGAGGGTATCGTCGTCAGCTGGAATTCCGGTGCGGAGAAGATCTACGGTTACCCTGCATCCGAAGCAATCGGGCGGTGCATCCGGTTCCTTGCGCCTCCCGGCGAAGACGATGACCTCGATTATATCCTTAAGAAAGTCCGGAACGGGGTCCCGGTGTTCCATTATGAAACACGGCGCATCAGGAATGACGGGAGGATCATCGATGTTGCCCTGACCGTCTCTCCCATCAGGGACCGGAAGGGAGCAGTTGTCGGCGCATCAACCATCGCACGGGACGTAACGGAACGCAAGAGAGCCGAGGCAGCGATCGAGCGGGCAGCCGCGTATAACCGGAGCCTGATCGAGGCGAGCGTCGATCCCCTCGTCACCATTGACCCTGGCGGCAGGATCAGCGATGTGAACGCCGCTACGGTCGCTGCGACCGGGCTTACCCGGGAAGAACTGATCGGCACGGACTTCTCCGACTATTTTACCGAACCCGACCGCGCGAAAGCCGGGTATGAGTCAGCATTCCGTAACGGGTCGGTGACGGACTACGGCCTCGGGATCCGGCACCGTGACGGGAGGGTGACCCCGGTCCTGTACAATGCGACGGTATACCGTGACGCGTCCGGCAAGGTCACGGGGGTCTTTGCGGCGGCCCGGGATATCACCGAGCAGAAGCGGGCGGAAGAAGCACTGAAGAAGGCGAACGAGGCCCTTGAAAAGCGTGTTGCCGAACGGACCGCGGAACTGGCGGGATCGAACGAGGAACTCCGTGCCGCGAACGAGGAACTTGCCGCAGCCCATGAGGAACTGAACCTGAATATCGGCGAACTGACCCGGAACGAAGAGCTGCTCAGGCAGAAGGCCGCGGAACTGACGGAAGCACTCGCCGAGAAAGAGATGCTGCTTTCCGAGATCCACCACCGGGTCAAGAACAACCTCACTGCGTTCATCTCGCTCCTGAGCCTTGAGGGGAGCTACGAGGAGTCCGAGGCCGGGAAGCAGCTGAAGAAAGACCTCCAGAACCGGGCACGCAGCATGGCACTGATCCACGAGACGCTGTACCGCACCAAGAAGTACTCGCATGTCGATATGGGGGTCTACCTGACAACGCTCGTCGGACAGATCACAACGTCCTACTCCACCCGCCGCGATGTGCACGTGACGGTTTCAGCGGACGGGGTGGTCCTCGACCTTTCCCGGGCCACTCCCTGTGGCCTCATTATCAACGAACTGGTCACGAACTCCTTCAAGTACGCGTTCCCGCCGGGGTTTGACTGTGCATCCGTCCGCAACGGGCCCTGCACCATTGGTGTCTCTCTGGAAAGCGAAGACACCATGTACCGGCTCACCGTCAGCGACAACGGCGCAGGTCTTCCGGCGGGCATCAACATCTCCACCGCGAAGAGCCTCGGCCTCAAGCTCGTCAATTTCCTCGCAAAACACCAGCTCCAGGCTGCCATTCTTGTCGATACGACTGCCGGGACATCCATCGAATTCCAGTTTAAAAAGGATCCCGGACTCCCATGACACCGATACGGCAGCAAGCCCCCCACCAATCTGTTGGGAACGCTACCTTTAAAAAAAAGAGAACAGAGGGATAATCGATGCAATCACCCGATCGTCCGGCGGAAGCCGGCGGAGAGTTACCCGGCAGCGGGGGTGCTCCTGCAGGAGAATGGGACCGCCTCGAACCCGATGATGCTGCAAAAATCCGCATCCTTATCGTCGAGGACGACGGCATCATCGCGCTCAGCACGTCAGAGATCCTGGAACGCGCTGGTTTTTCCGTTCTCCCGCCGGTCGCTTCCGGCGAGGAGGCGCTGAAACACCTGGAGCGACCCCCCCGCCCTGACCTCTTCCTCATGGACATCAAGCTCGCCGGGAAGATGGACGGTATCGAGACTGCCCGCCAGATCATGGAGCTGTCGGGGATTCCGGTCATCTTCATGTCCGCATGGTCGGACAACCCCCGGATTGTCAGGGCGGCCCTGGCAAAGCCCTACGGGTATCTCGTAAAACCGGTCAATGACCGGGAACTCCTCGCAACGATTGCGACGACGCTCTACCGCCATTCGGTCGACCGGAAACTGGCAGAGAGCGAGGGGCGGTACCGGGCGGTCGTTGACCATGCCGCGGAAGGGATCCTCCTCCTCACTTACGGGACACATGAAACGGTCGAGGCAAACCCGGCGTTCCGGCAGCTTATCGGGTACGGCAACGGGGACACCCTCCCCGATATCGGGGACCTCCTCGTCTGCCCCGAGAGCGACGATGTGACGGCCCATAAACAGGTCCTGTTTCACGGGGGGCACATCAGGGACATCCGCCTGAGACACCGGGACGGGTCCTGCAGGGACGTGGATATCTCGTCGAGCATCATCACCCGGAGGGGCGAACCTGCCTTTCTCTCGATCCTAACCCATGATGTTACCGACCGGAAACGGGCTGAGGCGGCGCTCTCCGCGGCGAACCGCAAGCTCAACCTGCTCTCGGAGGTCACCCGTCACGATATCCTCAACCAGCTGACAAAGCTGCGGGGGTGGATCGAGATATCGAAGGACTACCTGGGGGAGGATGAGAAGGTGGCCGGCTTCCTGGAAAAGGAGATCCAGAGCGCGGACGCGATAACGAGGCTGATATCGTTCACCCGGGACTACCAGAACATGGGAGTCACTGCACCCGTCTGGCAGGAAATTTCAGCGACTGTCCGCGACGTATTTCCCGAGGCTTCCCGGGGGGGCGTGACGGTCGCCGTCGATGTTATCGGACTGGAAATTTATGCAGATCCCCTCTTCCCGAAGGTGATCTACAACCTGCTCGACAATGCCATCCGGCATGGAGGGGATGCGGTATCGTCGTTCCGGTTTACTGCCCGGGAGACTGATACCGGCCTCGTCCTCATCGCAGAGGACAACGGGACCGGGATCCCGGCAGAAGAGAAAGAGAAGATCTTCAAACGGGGATTCGGTAAGAACACCGGCCTCGGCCTCTTCCTCTCCCGGGAGATCCTCGGGATTACCGGATCGACCATCACGGAGACCGGGGAGCCGGGCAGGGGGGCCCGGTTCGAGATCGCCGTACCGAAAGGGATGTACCGGTATTCCCTGCAGGAGGAGAAATCCCCGTCGGGAGGGAATACAGCGTCCTAGCACTACCCCCCGGTCGGCAAGAGCAAATGCCGTACTTCTAATACTTTCGTTTTGAAAGATCCACAGGCGAATGGGTATGTCCATACGGAGGTTGCGGTGAATCCTGGGGAGATCCTCGTTGTAGAGGATGAAGGGCTCATTGCGCTCCATATCGAGGAGATCCTGGGGCGGGCGGGGTACCATGTACAGGCACTCATTCCGTCCGGGGAGCTTGCCCTGCAGTATCTCGATACATCCACGCTGCCGGACCTGATCCTGATGGATATCGGGCTCGGGGGAAAGATTGATGGTATCGAGACGGCGCGGCAGATCCGGAAGCGGCACGCCATCCCGATCGTTTTCATCTCCGCATATTCCAGCCAGAACAGGATCGACGAAGCCCTCGCGGTCTCGCCCGGGGCGTATCTCCTCAAGCCGTTCGAGGAGAAAGACCTCATTGCAGCCGTCCGGCGGGGGATTGCCTTCAGGCAAGGGTGACCTTGCTGCACCCAATGTTTTCGATTTTATTGGATTCCGTATCTCCGCCAGCGGATCACCGGCACCGCGTGTTCCGGAACTGAACCAGCGCGTCGCAGAACTCGCCGAGATACTCGTCCATCGAGAGGCTCCCTTCCTGGAACCGGCACTCCTCCTCGGCGATGACCCGATCGATCCGATCCCGGCTCGGCAGGAGGAGGTCGATTTTTACCCCCGCCATCTCCGAACCGCGGATGAGCGCCTCCCGGAAGAGCCCGATACAGTACCCGATCCGGTACTCGTACGTGTCTTTCGTCTTCTCAAGGTAGCCCGCGATCCTCTCTGTCTCGATCCGGAGGAAGTCAGCTTTTACGTTCTCGTCGGTGCACTTCCCGAGCATGTACTTGTAGTGGGCGTACGGGTACATCTCCTCGAGCTCGGCAGGGACGATCCCGCAGGTACCGAAGATGACGATGTGGTACTCCGTCGGCTCAAAGACCTGTCCGATGATCATCCGTATGAGCTGGTGGCTCGGGCTCGTGCTGTAGGGTTTGCGCAGGGCGCAGGGCATGAATATGGCGATCTTCCGCGGTTCAATCTCATATTCGTCGATGATGTACCGGTACGATGCCTCGAACTCGGGGAGGTAGAACGGCGGCCCGGTCAGGATAGATGTGCCGTCTCCCGCAGCGTGCTCAAAAGGACGTTTTGGGTTCATCTCCGGGTCGGCTCCCTTCATTTTTCGCTGCATGGTGTCCCCTGCATCCTGCCGTACCGGGCACCGCTGTCGCCTGCGCCTGCGACTGGCGCCGTTGACCGGCATCATCTTTTACGTACTCTATCGTCCCTTTCCATAAGAAGGATGACGATCGCGGCGACGCCGGGACAACGGCGGCCGTTTATGCCCCCGCCCGGTGACGGCACCGCGTTTGCTCAAATCCCGGGGCGGGAAGCGCCCGAAAGCCCGGTCGCCCGCCGCTCTTCCCGCACGAGGCCCCAGAGCACCGGCACGGCGGCAGCCTGCATCAGGATCATGAATGCAGCAGCGTACACTGTCCCGAGTGTGTAGAGCGCCCCGAGCACGACGCTTCCGGCAAACCATGCTGCACCGTACGCAGTGTTGAAGATCCCGTAGGCAAACCCGCGCCGGGGAGCCGGGGTGAAGTCGGCAACTGCAGCCCGGAGCACGGTCTCCTGCAGGCCCATGGATGCCCCCCAGAGCACCGCTCCCAGGAGTGCCGGGATGAATGAGGCGGAGAAGGCGAAAAGGGGGATTGCGATGCCGATGGCGGGGACGGCAAGGAGCACCGTAAGCCCGTGCCGGTCATACGCCTTTCCCGCGGCAAGGGCGACGACCGCATCGATCGCCATCGCAATGGCGTAAAAGGCCGGGATCTCCGCATCGGGGATGACCGAGAGCGCCTTGTAGTGGTACGCGAGCAGCGGGAAGACGATGAACCCGGCCATCGTAAGCATGGTGAAGACGGCGTACAGGACGAGCATCCGCCGGCGGCCGGGATCGTCGGCAGCAGGTGCGGGATTCGGTCCAGCGGAGCGCTCGTATTCCGGCGGGTCCGGCATGCTCCTCCACGCAAAGGCGAGGGCGGCGAGCAGGAGCACGAACGGGACCGCGAGCAGGGCAAATCCCCCGCGGTACGTCCCGCCGGCAGCGAGCGCCGCAACGAAGAGGAGCGGGCCGGCGACCGCCCCGATCTGGTCGAGCGCCTCGTGGATGCCGAAACCCCACCCCCGCCCGATCCCCGCGGAGGCGTGGGAGAGGATCGCGTCCTTTGCCGGGGACCGGACGGCTTTTCCGATCCGTTCAGCGATCAACAGGAATGCTGCAACCTCCCAGCTCCCGGCAAGGACGAGGAGGGGAATCGCGGCGATCATCCCGTACCCCGCGATCACGAATACCCAGTACTGCCTCGACCGGTCGGCGAGGTAACCGCTTGCGATCCGGATTGCATACCCGGCAAACTCCCCGAATCCCGCCACGAATGCGACCATGAACGCGGAGGCGCCCAAGGTCAGCAGGAACGGGCCGGCAACACTGCGGGCGCCCTCGTACACGACGTCGCCGAGCATGGCGACGATACCGAAAAGGAGGATCAGCCGGTAGGCGATCCTTCTTTGCCCGTCATCGTCGCTGCCAGCCATGGTCCCCCGGTACGGTCTCTCCCGCGGGGTTTTGGGGTTCTCCGGTGATAAAGGTATGGAGGATAACAGCCGACCGTCACCCGGCAGGGCTGCCTGCAGGGGGGTACCGGTCCGGCACATTCTTATCGGATAACCGGGGAATATAGAGTGTTGCATGCGCCCTGCTGTCCTTGCGCTGGGAATGGCCCTGTTCCTCTTCCTCCTCGTCCAGGGCATCCGGCCGCCCGTCCTGTACATCGTTCTCCTCGTCCCCGTCGCCATTTTTGGCTACGGGCTGGTCGCCAAAGATCTTCCCGTAGAAAAATACGAAGATGATACGGATGAGGAAGAAGAACGGGTGCAGGATTCGGACGGCCGGTAACCCGGAATCCGGCGGTAAGACGGGAGACCGGATCTTTTCAGCCTTCCTTCCGGTACCGTTTCTGCAACAGCCCCATGAAGAGGCATTCTGCGGCATCGATCGATTCAACGCCGACCGCATCGTCCGATATGGGGAGATTCAGCCCCCGGACGATTGCGGCAGGGACCCCCTCGTCCGCCTCCCCCATCACGATCTCGGCGGCGGACGCGATATTGTCCGCGATCGCCCGCTTTGTCACCTCGAGGGTGTTGCCGAACAGGTCGCTCCTTCCCCGGTCGTCAATGACCGATACGATCCCGGCACAGCCGATGGCGACCCCGGAACATCCCGCCCGCATGGCATGGGTCCTGCTGTCGGCAACGATCACGGCAACCTTCTTTCCGGTCCGCGCCTGCAGTTCCCTCCGCACCCGGACGGCACTGGCATCGGGGTCTGCCGGCAGGGGGACGAGGCAGCCTCTGGGCGCGTTCGAAGCGTCCACGCCCGCGTTGGGGAGGAGTGTCCCGCCCTTCATCGAGAGGAGGAAATGCGGGATACCACCGACGATCTCGTCGCTCTCCCGGAGGACGACCTCGGCGACGCAGGGATCCATGGAATACCGACCGGCATACTCCCGCGCCTCCGGTGAAGGCGTGACCATTGCGAGGGTGACAACCCTCCCTTCTGCCGTCGCCACCATGGACTCGGCGAGGACGATGATGTCGCCGTCAGAGATCCCGCCGCAGGCGCTCTCCGCGGCGGCAAGGAGGCGGCCGGGGAGGTCGTCGCCGTTCCGGACCAGTCCCGTCGCAAGCCCGTAGACGGAGAAGGACCTGTTCACGATCTCTTCACCAGCCGCTCGTAGACCCTGAGTATGTCCGACGTCGCCGCGACGTCGTGCGTCCTGACGAGCGATGCCCCCTTCTGCAGGAGCCAGAAGGTTGCTGCAAGGGACCCGGAGAGCCGGTCTTCCGGCTGTCGGTTGAGGAGCATCCCGATGAACGTCTTGCGGGAGATGGCAGCGAGGAGGGGGCGATAGAAGGAGAGGAACGTATCGTAGTGCTGCAGCAGGTCCCAGTCATCTTCAACAGACCGCATCGGCGTCCACATGCCGACGCCCGGGTCGAGGATGTAGTTATCGATCCCGTACTTTTCGCACCGTGCGACAACCGCTGCGAGCGCCTGTGCCGTCGCGACATGCCCGACGGCGTCCCCCGGCCGGGAGAATGCCGCCATGGCGATGACGGGAAGATGCGATGCGGCGGCAGTCTTTGCGTATGCCTCGCTCGCGAGCCCGCCGATATCGTTGATCATGTGGACATCGTGCTGCAGGCAGACAGAGAGGACGCCGGGGTGCATGGTGTCGACGGAGACAGGGATCCCGCTCCCGTCGAGTTCCTTGAGCGCAGCATCGATGCGTTCCGCCTCCGTCTTCCCGCTAATCTGCTGGACATTGGGCGCCGTGCTCCGGGCGCCGATGTCGATGACCGACGCTCCCTGCTCGATCATCAGGGTCGCCATCGTGTGGACGGACGGGACCGGGACGAACGAATCGGAATAGAAGGATTCATGACTGACATTGATGACGCCCATGATCCGGACCGGGGCATCGCCGCCGATCGGGATCCCTTTTACGATGCACGGTCGCATGAGCGCTCCTGTGCCGCCCGGAAGGTGTTCTCCATCAGGGTTGCTATCGTCATCGGGCCGACACCGCCCGGGACCGGGGTGATCGCGGAGGCTGCTTCGCTGACTGCTGCAAAGTCAACGTCGCCGACGATTTTCCCGCCAAGGTCGTTGATCCCGACATCGATGACAACGGCGCCCGGCTTCACCATGTCCGCGGTCACGAACATCGCCTTCCCGACCGAGGAGACGAGGATATCCGCCTGCCGGGCGATGCCGGCAAGATCGGGGGTCCGGGAGTGGCAGATGGTGACGGTCGCATCCGCGGAGAGGAGGAGTGCTGCCATCGGCCTCCCCACGTCGATGCTGCGCCCGAGCACCACCGCGTGCTTCCCGGCAACCGGGATCCGGTTTGCCCCGAGGAGGGTCATGACCCCGAGCGGCGTACAGGGGGCGAACCGGGGGGTGCCGGCAAAGAGGAGCCCGAGGTTGCAGGGGTGGAAACCGTCGACGTCCTTGTCGGGGCTGACGGCGGCGATCACCTTTTTTGCGTCAACCTGCGGCGGCAGGGGGAGCTGGACGAGGATCCCGTCGACCTGAGGATCTTCGTTGAGCCTGCGGACGGCGGCGACCACTTCCCCGGTCGTCGCGTTTCCGGGAAGGTCGATCCCGATGGATCCGATGCCGACCCGCTCGCAGGCCCGGTGCTTCATCCGGACATACATTTTCGAAGCAGGATCATCGCCGACAATCACGGTCGCGAGCTGGGGCCGGAATCCGGATTCCGTAATAACGTCCCGCAGGATCTTCAGCCGCTGTTCCGAACAGGTTTTTCCATCGAGGATCATGAGAGCCGGAAAGATGGGAAGAACCGGCCCCTCACTCGGGATAGAGCGGGAACCGGGACGCAAGTGTTTCGACTTTTCCGCGCACGTCGCGGATCGTTGTCTCGTTACGGATATCCTTGATCACCGTTGCGATATAGTTGCCGATCTCCCGCATCTCGGCATCCTTCATGCCCCGCGAGGTGACCGCCGGGGTGCCGATCCGGAGACCGCTGGTGACGAACGGGCTCTTGGTCTCGTTGGGGATAGTATTCTTATTGACCGTGATGCCCGCCTTCCCGAGGGCGGTCTCCGCCTCGAGGCCGGTGATGCCCTGCGAGGTCAAGTCAAGGAGCATCAGGTGGTTGTCGGTGCCGCCGGAGACAAGCCGGAGGCCGCTGTCCATGAGGGTCTGTGCGAGCACCTTTGCGTTCTTCACGATCTGCCGGTTGTATTCCTTAAACGAGGGGCGCAGCGCCTCATGGAAGCAGACGGCTTTCGCTGCAATCGTGTGCATCAGGGGACCGCCCTGCATGCCGGGGAAGACCGCCTTATCGATCGCCTGGGCGTACTCGGCATTGCACATGATGGCGCCGCCCCGGGGCCCCCGGAGCGTCTTGTGGGTGGTGGTGGTGGTGAAGTTGACGACGCCGACCGAGGTCGGGTGGATGCCGGTTGCGACGAGGCCTGCGATATGGGCGATGTCGGCCATGCAATACGCACCCACGTCATCGGCGATCTCCTGGAACGCCTTGAAATCGATCGTGCGTGGGTAAGCGGATGCGCCGCAGACGATGATCTGCGGTTTTTCCTTTCTTGCCATCTCGTGAACCACACCGTAATCAAGCACTTCTGTCTTCTCGTCAACGCCATACTGGGCAACCTGGTAGAACTTCCCGGTGAAGCTCACCGGGGAACCGTGCGAGAGGTGGCCGCCCTGGTTCAGTTTCATGGAGAGGATCTTCTCACCCAGTTTCATGTACGCAAAATAGACTGCCATGTTTGCCTGGGTCCCCGAGTGGGGCTGGACGTTTGCGTGCTCTGCCCCGAAGAGCTCCTTCAACCGGTCGCGGGCAAGGTTCTCAGCCATATCGTGAAACTCGCAGCCGCCATAGTACCGCTTGCCGGGGTAGCCTTCCGCGTACTTATTGGTCATGATCGAGCCCATCGCCTCGAGCACGGCGCGGGAGACGAGGTTCTCGGAGGCGATCAGCTCGAGGCCGTTGAGCTGCCGGAGCCGTTCCTTCTCGATGATATCTGCTATCTGAGGATCTGTTGCAGCCAGATACGACATATGGAAAAAGGTGTGTTATAATCAGGTAATACATTTGTGTTGACCGGTGGTGGAAGCGGTATAGTTCCGCCCCGCCCGGGACGCGTCACGGGCGGGGAGCGCGTCTTTGAACGGGAATTAGGGGGGAATTGCCAAAAAAACCGAGGAGGAGAGCACAAACCTTTTTTCCTCATCAGGCGATCACTAGTACTAGTATACGTACATGGTTTTTACCGGGGAGACCGATCGGGAAAGACCTGGGCAAGACCAGAAGGGACGGAAAAGGCCGTTCAGGAGACTGAGATGACACCCATAACAGCTGCAGGGGCTGCAGGCGACGACCGCATTGCAGCGCTGGAACGCAAGATCAGGGAACAGGAAGCGCTCGTCAAGGGGATCACCGAGGAACTCCTTGATCTCAAGTCCATCGTCATGAAACTGTCCAAGGCGAGCGAGGAACGCAGCCGGCAGGAGCTGAAGCGGGTCCAGGCCGTCGGCGTCGTCCCGCCCGTTGCAGCAGCAGCGCCGGGGGTACAGGCACCCGCACCGGCAGCCGGCAGCACGGTCGTGATGCGACCCAAGTCAGCCCGGGTCGAAACGGCAAAAGCAGACGAGCCCGCGATGGACATGATCATGCAGCCGGACGGGACCATGAAGCTCGAACCCCGGCGCGGGGACAAGAACTACATCGTCGCCTCCGCGGGCTATGGCCGGAAGAAAGGGGCGGGGGGGTCCAAGAAACAGAGCGACCTCATCTACGCAGTCGACGATGAGAAAGCTGCAAAGAAGTAAGGGGCAGTTCTTTGCATATCACAGAGCTGGAGATCGATAACTTCAAGTCTTTTTCCAAGAAGACCAAAATCCCTTTTCTCCCCGGTTTTACGGTCATCTCCGGCCCGAACGGCTCCGGCAAGAGCAACATCATCGACTCCATCCTCTTCGTCCTCGCGTTATCCTCCGCCCGGAACCTGCGGGCGGAGAAACTGACCGACCTCATCAACCTCAACTCCGGCAGGAACACTGCTGAGGTTGCCATCGAGTTCTCGGACGGGACGAAGATCCGCCGCAGGATCAAGCGGACCGGCAACGGCTACTACAGCTACAACTACCTCAACGACCGGGTCTGCAAGCAGGCGGATATCGTCGAGTATCTGGCAAAGCACGGGATCAAGCCGCACGGCTACAACGTCGTGATGCAGGGCGACGTGACCCGGATCATGGAGATGAGCGACAACGAGCGCCGCAAGATCATCGACGAGATCGCCGGCGTTGCCGAGTTCGACGCCAAGAAAGACCGGGCACTCCGGGAACTCGATGTCGTGCGGGAGCGGATCGAGCGCGAGGAGCTCCTCCTCATCGAGCTCCAGAAACGGGTGAACGAGCTGAAACGGGAGAGGACGCATGCTCTCGAGTACCAGAAATGGCAGAAGGAACTGGAGTTCTACAAGACCTGCCGGTCCGCGGCAAAGCTCCACGACCAGGAGAAGGAGCTTGCGACCCTGCTGCGGGTTTCTGAAGAGCAGAAGATCGCCCTCTCCCGGATCGAAGCCGACCGGAGCCTCGAAGAGAACGAACTGTCCTATTACCGTGCCGATATCCGGGATCTCGATGAGGAGATCAAGAAAAAGAGCGGTTCGGACTACCTGAAACTGATCGCGGAGCTTGAAGAGGCAAAGGGGGCGATCAAGGTCGCCGAACAGTCAATCGTCCGCCTCAAGAAAGAGAAGGAGACGAACCTCGAAGCCGTCAACCGGGTCTACCAGGATACGAAGCGGGCGGAAGCACGGGTGACCGAGTGCACGGACCAGATTCGGACGCTCTCCATCGACCGCACCAACATGGCAATGGAAGTCGCGACCGCAAAGGCCCAGCTGGAGAAGGTGGAGAACGAGATCCGGCAGCACTCCGAGGATACCGAGGGGGCACGGGAGAAGCTCTTTGCCCTCCTGCAGAAAGCCGAGGAGAAGAAGGGGGCCCGGTCGGCGCTCCTCCACGAGCAGGACATGCTCATCGAGAAGAGCCGGATGCGGACATCGGAACTGGAACGCCTCACCGGTCTTTTAAAACAGCTCGACGAAGAGTACGCGGCCAAGCAGGCGCAGATGACCGACTCCGACAAGAACGTTGCCGGGCTGGATGCCGAGAAGAAGGCGCTCGACCGGACCCTCTCGGAGCTGGAGAGCGAGCTCTTCGCCCAGAGGAGCACGCTCGAACATGTCCGCACCGAGATGCGGGACGCCGAGCAGGACGCGATCCGGCTTGAAGCGGCGATGCAGGCACGCGGGGAGTCTGGCGGGCGGGCGATCGAGGCGGTCTGTGCCATGGAGGGCGTCCACGGGACGATCATGGGGCTCGGGAAAGCCTCTCCGGAGTACGCGACCGCCCTGAATGTCGCGGCGGGGCAGAAGCTCCAGTACGTGGTCTGCGACGACGACCGGGTCGCGTCCGATGCAATCCAGTTTCTCAAGAACGAGAAGCTCGGGCGGGTCACCTTCCTCCCGCTGAACAAGCTGAAGCCACCGGCGCTCCCTCCCGTGAAGGAACCGGGGGTGATCGATTACGCGGTCAACCTTGTCGAGTACGACCCGAAGTACGACCGGGCGTTTGCGGTCGCCCTCGGGGCTACCGTTGTCATCGATACCCTCGAGCGTGCACGAAAACTGATCGGGAAGTACCGGATGGTGACGCTGGACGGCGAACTGCTCGAACGCAGCGGTGCGATGACCGGCGGTTCTGCAAAAAAGCCGGTCAAAGGGTTCGGTGCTGCGGTGGACGACGAGATCATCCGGATCCGTGCCCGCCTTGCCGAGCTCTCCGAGGAGGCGTCCGGCATCGAGGCGTCGGTCAAGCGCCTGACAGCAGAGGTAGATGGGCGGCGGGCAACCCGCAACGAGATCGAGCAGAAACAGGCACGGTTCGGGATGTTCTCCGAGGAGTTCAGCCGCCGGTTCGAGGCGATCACCGTCGAGAAGCAGACCATCGAGCAGGCTATCGCCCGGCAGCAGGGGGAGACCGACGGCGCGACTGCCGAGGTGGCTGCGCTGGAAGCGAAGCTGGACGCAACGACCGCAGAGATCAACGCCGTGAACGCGGAGATCGAGGAGATCAAGAAACGGCTCGACGATACCAGCATTCCGGCGCTCACCGAACAGATGGAGAAGAAGCGGCGGGAGATCGAGGAACTGGAACGGCGCCTGCGCAACAAGGAGGCCGACATCAACGATGCGACGCGGGAGCGCTCCCATTTCAATGCACGGATCGCAGAACTCGGCGAGGAACGTGCCCGGCAGGAGGAGCGCAACCGGCAGGTGGACGCGGAGGTTGCTGCCGCGAACGAGCAGATTGCCGCCGCTAAAACGCAGATCGTCTCCATCGAGGAGCGCCAGAAGGAGTTCTCGGGGGCCATCGAGGAACTGAATGCCAAGAGGAACGAGGTCTCGGCGCACATCGCCGCATCCGAACAGAAACTCTTAAAGTTCGACACCGAGCGGGAGAAGATTAAGGTCCAGGCCGATGCCGTCTCGGACCGTGCGGCAACCCTCGGGGTCGAGATCGAGACGCTCCGCCAGGTCGTGGGGGAAGTAACAACCGATCTCACGCTCTCCGAGATCGAGGGGAAGATCGCTGATGCTGACGGGGCGCTCCGGAAGATCGGGGCGGTCAACATGCTCGCGATCGAGGAGTACGAGAAGGTCCAGCGGCAGGTCGACGAGCGGACGGAAAGGAAGGAGACGCTCTCATCGGAACGCACGAATATCATCGACCGGATCCAGAAGTACGAGCAGATGAAGTTCGAGGCGTTCATGACCGCATTCAAAGCGATCGACGCCAACTTCCGGGAGATCTTCGCCCGGCTCACGAGCGGGAGCGGGCACCTCGTGCTGGAGAACGAGGAGGACCCCTTCGCCGGCGGGCTGACGTTTGCCGTCCAGCCCCGGGACAAGAAGGTACACCTCCTCAACTCCCTGTCCGGTGGCGAGAAGTCGTTAACAACGCTTGCGTTCATCTTCTCTATCCAGCAGCACATCCCCGCTCCCTTCTATGCCTTCGACGAGGTCGACATGTCGCTCGACGGTTCGAACGTGGACCGGATCGCGACCATGATCAAGGAACTCGCCCCGAGCTCCCAATTCGTGATTGTCTCCCTCAGAAAACCGATGATCACCGAGGCGGAGCGGATCATGGGGGTAACGATCCGGCCTGATAAGAGCACGCTCGTGACCGGGGTCAAGGTCAATGACTGAGGAACCGCTGCCAGGAGAGGGCGAAGGATCCCGTGGCGAGAGGCCGGTCAGTCTGCCTGAACCGGCGGCCGCCACGAAAGAGAAACCGCCCACCACCGGGCCGGAAGCCGCAATCGACCCGGTGGCAGCAGGGACTCCCGTCATAAATTCCCCCGGGGCGGTGCCTGCGGGAGGGGACGCAGGCGCTCCTGCCGTGGCAGAATCCCCCGTTGTTGAGGACCCGGTCGAGATCCTCGTGGGCATGGCGGAACGGGGGGAGATCGATCCGTGGAACATTGATATCATCGAGGTCACCGACCGGTTCCTGAACGAGCTGGACCGGCGCCGGGAGCTCAACCTGCGCATCTCGGGCAGGACACTCTTCTATGCCGCAACGCTCCTGCGGATGAAGTCCGAGCAGCTCGCGGAGGCGGACGGGCAGGACGAGGAGGACGAGGGGGCCGCAGGCTTCGGGGACGACTTCGACGAATCCCCCGATGACGAGTTCGGGTACGAGGGCAGGCTTGGCCCCATCGAGCTCCTCGAGCGGGAGATCCAGCGCCGGCTCGACCGGAAGAACCTGCGCAAGAGCCCGGTGACGCTCTTCGAGCTGATCATCGAGCTCAAGAACCTCGAGAAAGAGGAGCGCCGGCGCCGGCGGCTTGTCGACGAGGACTCGCTCCTCCCCGATGCCGACGATGTGGTCTCCATCGCCCATGACGAAGGCTACCAGGATACGGCGGTCACGGTCTACCAGGAATGTCTCCGGTGTATGATCCGGGAGGACGAGATGACCCTTGCCGAGCTCTGCCGGAAACTGGAATGGGATGTCCCCGAGGTCTACATCCCGCTCCTCTTCCTGATGCTGGACGGGCAGTGTGCGATCCGGCAGGAGGAGTTCTTCGGCGAGGTCTACGTGCGGGTCTGCAAGGCCGGGGACGCGATCGAGAGGATGGTGGAAGAGGGAGGATAAATCAGGGCTGCAGCGACCGGACCCACTCCTCCGTCGTCATGACCTGTGAGAACCGCATCTGCTGGGTCACGAGGACCGCCCGGTGCAGGTCGGCGTCCCGGACCATCCCTGCATTGTTGGAAACCGTGAGTGTCCCGGTGGCATCCGAAAGGAACTTCACCGCATATCCCACGTGGAATGCCTGCCGGGCCGTGGTGTCGCAGCACATCTGGGTCATGTAGCCGGCGATCGCGAGCGACCCGAGGGCATGCTCCTTCAGCCAGCCTTCAAGCGGAGTTCCGGTGAAACTACCCGGCAGGGATTTTTCGATCAGGAGGTCACGGGATCTTCTTTCGACCTCAGGGTGGAGCTCCCATTCCTTTGTACCGGGACGGAATGTCGCTGCGTCAGGTGCCCGGTTGCTGTGCTGAACGACGATAACCGGCACGTGTGCGGCAGAAGCGGCGTCCATCGCCCGGAGGATATTGCCAAGACTGCCTGCCGGGTAGGTCACCGGCAGCCGCCCGGAGAAATACTCGTTCTGGACATCAATGACCAGCAAGGCTTCTTTCACTGTTTCCCCCTCCCGAATTTCTCTCTGTCGATCTCCATCGCAAAGAACTCCACCGGCTTTCCCTGGATATCTTCGGTGCATTCGCCGGTCTTTTTGAACTGCAATGCTTCATACAGTCTCTGTGCACGGGGATTAGTCTTCCGGACGATGAGCCGGACCGCCCGGATGCCTGGATCGGAAAAAGCATGGCCAAGGGTGAGCCGGGCAACCGTCTTCCCGATCCCCTGCCCGAGCCGCCGAGGGTGGAGCGCGATCCGGAACTCCGCCACTCCACCCGGTCCCCGCGAGATGAGAGAGAACCCGAGGATCTCCCCTTTGTCATCGGCGATGAGGATGTCGGTGCCGCTTTTCGTCCGGTATTCATCGAGCCAGCCGCCATTTCTGATGGCGTACTCCAGCTCCCGGAACTCTGCGGGGTAGGGGGGCCATGCCCGGATGCAGGGGATGTCCGACGGGGTAAGCGGCCTGAGTGCGATCATCTGCGGTCATGGTTGTTCCTGATGGTCGAAAATCCTGTCTGTGCCGGCCTGGGACCTCCGCAGGGCTGAGGCAGCGATGATGGATAAGGCAACGGATAAAAAAAGATGAGATTACCGGCGTCCCCACGCGACTATCCCGATGATGATCCCGAATGCTGCGATGGGGGCGCATCGGAGCGGGGCGGTCGGGGTCTGCTGCTGCCGGGGGACGGTTGTCACCAGCTGTTCCTGCGAGGCTTTTCCCGTATCAGTCACGAAGAACGGCACCTCGGCATACGTGTCGTCCACCGTCGGATCCCCGAGTGCAGTAACGAGTGCGTGCGCCGCGTCGCGCCCCTTCAGGCTGCCTGTACCAGCGATCCGGAAAATGTTCGCACTGCCGGTCGCAGCCCCATCGGTGAGCCGGAGGTTCTTCACATAGTCCCCGTCAGCAACAATGTCGGGCTGGTTGTCCTGCATCGGGTGCTGGGCGACAAGGTAGTACCGTCCCCCGGGGAGTTGTCCCGTCGTCTCCGGTCCGAAGGTATATGAATAGGACGAATTGGGTTGCACCCGGGCTGTCGCATTCACGGTGCGGGTGTCCCCGATGAGCCAGAGCCGGACCGCTGCAGGGTTTCCCTCGGCATACCCGGTGATGGTGAACGGTTCTCCCGATATGACCCGGGAAGGGGCGATCTCCGCCGTGACAAAAGGTTGCATGAGGATGATGCTGGCATTGCCCCACGATGCGCCGCCCAGATGGTCCCTTGCTCTTGGTTCGCTGACAGCGTATACGGTATAGGGCCCGGGGTTGACCCCGAGGTTAGGGGTATACAGGATGTATTCCCATGTCCTGTCCGGCTGTGTCGATACCCTGACAAAGGAACCGGGATCCCCGCTGGTGCTATTCTCGCAAGGGGAGGTGAGTTTTCCCCCGTCTCCGGAGATCTCCGGTCCGGTGATGAAGAGGTAGGTGAAGTCCGAGACGTCGTTCTGCCCGGAAAAGACCACTTCTTCCCCAAGGTAGTACTTCTGATCTCCCTGCGCCGCGATGGTGACTCCCGTGCCTGCGGATACGGGGGAGCATGAGACGATTGCTGTGCCGGCCAGGAGGAGCAGGAGGATCATCCTCCGAAACCCTGACCGTTTGTTTCCGAATTGCGAAACCATATGTCAACGTTCGAATGTTGACATTATAAAGGTTGTCCCAAGCCCCAGGATCAGTCAATGCGCCAGCCGTCGTCCTGTCTCCGAAAAAAAATGCCGGTTTGATTCGTGGAGGGTATGCCGTGCCAGCACATCGCCAAGTCGATCCCGGGGCTGAGGGAGGCTGAGCTCATGCGCTGGTCATTGCAGATCCGGCAGCCCTCTCCCCCCCTGCCAGAGAAGGGTCCTGCAGGACAGGGCCCACCCCCTCCACCCCCCTCCGCCCAAAAAAACGCGGAAAAACCACCCCCGGTTATTCATCACACCGCTCTGTCGGAGAGCCCATCGGCCAACCCTTCGGTTCGTGTGGAAAAGGGGGGTCGGCCATGGTCGCGGAGGAAGGGTGCCTCCTACCCCACCCGGGATCGGTGGACCCCCCGCGACCCCGTGGAGGGGGTGGAGTGGATGGTGGGGAACCCTTCTTAATAATGGGCGTAAGAGTAATGCCGCTCCATATTTCATTTATCTTTTTACAGAACTTCCCGACAGAAATCGATCAAGATACCCTGTTGTAAACCCGGGATACAGGAAGTGGGATCCCCTGAGGAAAAATACGCCCGAAATGAGCCCGGATTCCTCTTTTTGGATCCGGCCCGTCATAAGAAAACCCCGTAAAAAGCCCCGATTGGGTTCGCATGGAAAATCCCTTCAATTTTTGCTCAGTTTGTAAAAATTCTCTCGTTTTCGATGCCAGGTAACAGGCTTTACCGGCCCTGCAATGAAGGATAATTTTCCCCCATCCAATCACCTTCGTGACTATGAGATCGGCCAACAGAACGCTGCTGAATATATCGGGGTAATCCGGGCGATTCCCCGACGTGAAATTGTGGGGGGATCGTGAGAAAAAACCAGCGGAACCGGCCGGCAGTCGCAGGTATCCCACAGGTTTTGTAACAAAATCAATGGCTTTTTCATTCCTGCTGATGTCAACCCGCCAGTATAATCCCCCCATGCCCGGCTCCCAAAGCGTGTCATGGAAATATGCAGGCATACCGGTGATTGGGCCCCCGATCCTGTTCAGGTCCGTGGGTAAAGCGGTGAAGGACGGTCTTCATTCCCGCGCGTTTTTCCAGCGGCCTCAACCACGCCGCTTCCCGACGAAAGCGGAATACGGAACACCAGCCAAAAACGGCCAAATCCGCCACATCCCGGGATATTATATTCCGTTCAGAATTTTTCCGACGGGAAGAACGATGGGTATCAGACGTAATCTTTAAATCCTTGAGCGGTCTATTATGTAACCCTCATATTCCGATGATGAACCCGCATCGTCCGGCCCTGTCCGGCCGCAGGTTCTGATGGAGCACGGGACCAAGTAACAAGGTATAAATATCCTTGAAACCTACACTATAAGCCCGTGTTTAATCCAAACAAACACGACGAAAATTTTCAATCTTACACTGATGGAGACCCGACGAAAGCCGGCGTGACCGGTGTTCGAGTCTGACGTTGATACTGGCAATGCGGAAATTTGTTTAGTAACCGCTGATTCCTTAAACAGTTCAGTAAACGATAGTGTGCTTTGTAAGATACGTAATTCTGGTTGATCCTGCCAGAGGCCACTGCTATCGGAGTTCGATTAAGCCATGCGAGTCGAGAGGTGTAAGACCTCGGCATACTGCTCAGTAACACGTGGACAATCTACCCTGTGGAGGGGGATAACCCCGGGAAACTGGGGATAATACCCCATAGACTATGGATGCTGGAATGCTCTGTAGCCGAAAGGTCCGCCGCCACAGGATGAGTCTGCGGCCGATTAGGTTGTTGTTGGGGTAACGGCCCAACAAGCCTGTAATCGGTACGGGTTGTGGGAGCAAGAGCCCGGAGATGGATTCTGAGACACGAATCCAGGCCCTACGGGGCGCAGCAGG